>Ga0207952_1000052_pt1 | contig 140799 bp, 125 predicted proteins | sample SubbioR12Aug_8Ca_FD_184831 | JGI IMG/M metagenome (GOLD analysis project Ga0207952, IMG submission 184831) | Serpentinite rock and fluid subsurface biosphere microbial communities from McLaughlin Reserve, California, USA - CR12Aug_8Ca (SPAdes) | ecosystem: Environmental > Terrestrial > Deep...
CAATGGGCCGTGGCTTCATGATGATTTTTCCGATTTTGAAACAAAACATACTATCAAAACCTGCAAAAAATCTCTTGAATTTTCATCACTTTTTTATAGAGAAAATCGGATTACTTCAGGGGCGACTATTGATCAAAACAGATGAAAATAGCGGTTGTATATTAGGAGGGGTGCCATCCTGGGAAAAATATCAGTTAACTGATAAGGGTATGCAATTTGTCGAAGATTGGAAGAAGGCTCGATCTCTGGAATAGAATCCGGTCAAACATTCTGAATCCGTCCAACCATTCTCAATTTTTCTATGAAGTCTAGCCTAGAATTCCGTCATCCAAATTGCTGATTTAGAGTCTTGAATAGATTCAAATGGGACTGTATTTAGCTTATATACAAGAAAAAAATGAAACCACAATACCCAATACAGATTGGGGGCTTCTATTTGCCTTATGGAGCACTTTATGCTAGCCTGCTAACACTAAAATATTTGCATTGTGGAACAAATGTTGCTAGACGATGACCAATATTGCTTTGCTTGTGGAATGAATAACCCAGATGGCTTGCGTATCGAATGGAAAATCGAAGGAACCTCGACTTCAGCAGAATTTATCCCAGATCGGAAATATCAAGGCTGGAAGGGCATTTTGCATGGCGGAATCATCGCGACTGTTTTAGATGAAGCAATGACCCGTCTAGCTTGTGTAGTGTGTGGTGGCGCCCTTACTGCAGAGATGACAGTGCGTTATGTCATTCCGGCTCGCATTGGAGAACCCCTATTTATTAAGGGGGAAATTGTAAAGGAGTCTCGCAAGATTGTAGAAATGAGAGCTTCTCTTTGTGACAAATCGGGAAAAATAGTCGCGCATGCTACAGGTAAATCTATGAAACTTAAATAGAGCTCTTGAAGAGCTCTGTAATTTCCGTCATCTCCTGATTAGAGATCGGGGGCAGGTGAGGTATAATTAAAAACCGCAAAAGCATAAGAGGGCCAGCACTCTCTTTTGCATTTCTAGGAAAATAGTGTACATGAAGATGTGGCACCGTTTGCCCAGCGGCTGTGCCATTTTTTTGTAGAAGTAGATAGTCAGAAGTTCCGTAGATTTCCTTTGCCACCGCGTGGATTTTTGCAACCACCTCTTTAATGCGCAGCAACTCCTCATTGGACAATTCTTCAAAACGCTCTACATGACGTTTAGGAATCACTAATAAATGACCTGGAACCACAGGTTTGTGAGAATACAGAGCTATGACAAGGTCATCTTCATAAAACTGCTGTCTTTTTAACACGCTCTCTTCGCAAAATGCACAGGCATTGCTTGAGCCACTTGGTTGTTTAATAAGAACAACACTTACAGCCGAAATTAAAAAAACTAATACACTGAGTAAAAATCCCTTCTTCATGGTGAGGGATTATATACCATTACTATGTTATACGAATAGCTAGCAGAGTCAAATCATCTATATATGGGGGAGGAGGCGTCAGACGCTCAAGAACTTGCGTAGCATTACACGTCTCTTCCATCGCCTGCACTTTTTCTATGATTTCCCCACGGCCATTACCCAGAGAATCCACTAACCCATCGGTATAAAGAACAAGAATATCTTTAGATTCTAGCTGCTTCTTTCCAATCATAGGTTGTTTCATCGGCTCAATCCCAAAAGCACCTCCATCCACATCTAGTTCCTCAACTTTATTCCGCCTACGCAATAACGCTGGAAAGTGCCCTAAAGAAGCATATTCGAGCTGTAATGTCTCTGGATCTAAAAGTCCTATCCAAGCGGTAATGAACATGCTGCTTGCTTCTGCATCTATCACTAGTAATGTTTGCGCTATATGAATCATCTCTTTTAACGATTTACCGCTCTCCACTAAACTACGCAATATACCACGTAACAATAATGAATATAAGCAAGCGGAGACTCCCTTGCCTGCGGCGTCTGCCATAACAATCAAAACTTTATTTTTGGAAGAAAATAGATCGTAAAAATCTCCTGCAATGTCTTGTGCTGGATGAAACGCTGTAGCAATCTCTAAATGTGGCAAACTGGGCAGCACACGAGGAAAAAGTTTTTTTTGAATATCATGTCCAATGGCAAACTCTTTGCGCAAAATTTCCTTACTAAGCCTTTGTTTTTCTGCTTCTTTAATATTTGCAAGCATCTTAGTAAGCATCTGATTGAAATAGACCCCCAGATCATTGATTTCAAAACCAAGGGGTTTTTCTAGATAGCATACGTCATAGATGCCGGATTCCACTTTCATCATCACTTGAGCCAAGTGTTCCAGTGGTTTTGCCATCCTGTGAGTTAACCACCATACAATCCCTCCTCCTATGACAAAGATGAGTAAGCTGATTAAAGAGAGTTGTTTCCAAAAACGATCGTCTATAGAAAATGGCTGTAAAGGACTCTCTATAATCATTTCGTAAGCGCTATCTGCTAAAGAAAATTGGATAGCAATCCTAGAGATCCCCTCAGGTATTTGCATCTTTTCCCGACCAGCAGCCACATGAATAAGGCGCTGATAAGGAATCACAAGCACTTGTTTTGACATGCCTTGGGTTGCAGAAGAACCCATAGGCTGCCCATTATAAAAAAGATGGGCTTTAACCCCTCCCCAAAACTTGTCCTCTGGAAAATATGTTATGTCTTGCGTGGGCATAAAAATATATACTCTGCGCAAATCTCCAAATGCCTGTGAAAACACCATAAATTCTTGGTCTTGCCATAGACATGGGAAAAATTGCTCCGTCTGCGTTACCGCCAATGCCTCACAAGGCAATTTCATTCGAAGTAACGCTTTTTCCGAACTCGCTATATTCACCCACCCCAAAAAAGCATCTTTCTGAGAAACGATGAGAATATTCCCAGGCTTTTTCACTAACAAATCTTCAAATAATTCGTTTAGCATCCCAGGATCCATACCCTGTGCAACCATGCTCTTAGCTATAGATACGGTATGTTTTGCGTCACTCATTATTTCTTCTATAGCGAGCTTCTTTTCCCCTACAAATAGATCCAGATCAAAAAACATCTCTTGTTGCCTAATATCAGTGACATGGCGAAACAACAACCAGCTATAGACCCCCAAAGGGATAACCACTAATGCTAGACAAAGTAAAAGAACCCTCCAACCCAAACTGATGGAAAGTACTTTTAAAAAACCGCTCTGCTTGATAGGGAATCTGGGATCTGCCATGATGGTGACCGTATCCTTTGTTCTTGGCATGTTAACAAAAGAAATTTTGAGTTTACAACATCCGATCGTTAAACACTTCGTTAACCTGCGCAAAAACAAAGCGTATCGTGAGGAGCATCGCTCATTACTTGTTACAGGAATGAATGCTCTGTGCGAACTCTCTTCATCCCATTGTTTTACCCGGCTACTTGTTGTTAAAAAAAAAACAGTGCCCTTTCGTTATCAAGCAATAGAAACCTTGATTGTCACAGAAGATATTCTCAAGAAAATTACAGGGCTGGAAACTCCAGAAGACATTGTTGCTGAAATCCCACAACCTAAAGAAAGCGATCTTTCACGTTGTGAACGGATCCTCTTACTCGATAAAATCAGCGATCCTGGCAATCTAGGGACCCTACTACGTACTGCAGTTGCTCTAAAATGGGATGCAGTATTTCATCTTGAGGGTAGTGTGGATCTTTTCAATGATAAGGTGCTACGTTCCTCCAAGGGGGCGATCTTTAGGCTCCCCTTTAGCCGCGGGAATGAAGCCTCCTTACAAGCTCTAATAGACACCCATGTTCAAAAAACACCCTGGACTCTTTTTGCTGCAGACCCTCGAGGAGATCCTCTTGCCAAGTATCTTCCTTGCCAGGGACCTCTTATTCTTGCCATTGGCAACGAAAGTCAAGGCTTAAGCCCTTTTATCTCTATGACATTTCAACGCGTAGCTTTACCTATGGACGGCGCCATGGAATCTCTCAATGCTGCAATTGCAGGGAGCATTTTTATGTATATTCTTCGAGGGCATTGTCATGAAAGATCATGACCAATGGGATGAGGCCTTCTACTACCAGGAACGTAAGGAGCACAGAAAAGATCGTAAAATTGCTAGTTTCAAAGATCGCTCTCAATTCAAAAAAACAGATCAAGATCAAAAACGTAAACATCAAACCTCTTCTGAAGAAGGTACTGAACATTTACAAGAAGGGCGAGTACTTTCCATTGCACCTGAGGGAATTATCGTCGATTCCTCAGGAAATTTTTACCTCTGTACTCTTAAAGGCTCTCTAAAACAGCAAAATATGCGAACCAAAAACCTTGTTGCTGTAGGAGACTTTGTGCTCTTTCAAAAAGAAACCTCTCAACAAAAAGAACTCACTGGGACGATCATTCGTATCAAGGAACGTCGTTCTCTACTTTCAAGAGCTGATAATCTATCCCGCCGTAAGGAACAACTGATTGCTGTGAATATTGATCAAGTTCTCATTACCTGCTCTGTCTTCAAACCTCCTCTTAAACCTTCTCTGATCGACCGCTATATCATCGCTGCTCAAAAAGGTCACATGCAACCAGTGATCGTGGTCAACAAAATTGATTTGCTAATGCAAGACCCAGATCTCTTAAGCGTGTCTGAAAAGGCTGTATTACTAAAAGAAAAAGAACTCTATGCGCTATTTCTAGATACCTACCAATCCATCCATATTCCAGTGCTCCCCGTCAGTGCGGCCACTGGCGAAGGTATCCAACCCCTGATAGATATCATGCAAAATAAAGCTTCTGTATTTTCAGGACAATCTGGAGCTGGCAAATCTTCCTTGATTAATACCATTACTGGGTCTGCACTACGTACCGGTTTTCTTGCTCAACACACGATGAAAGGGAGTCACACTACCACTGCAGCAAGTCTTCTCCCCATTGAAGGGGGGGGATTTTGTATTGACACTCCAGGAATTCGCAGCTTTGGCATCTGGGACCTCGACAGAGAAGAAATCGAAGCATATTTTCCGGAAATCTTTGAAACAGGTCGACAATGTCGCTATGTAGATTGTCGACACTTCCAAGAACCTGATTGCGCCGTCCATAAAGCACTCGAAGAAGGGACCATTTCCCCCTTGCGCTTTGACTCTTACTGCGCTTTAATGACAGACATCGCTACAGAACACAAGCACCGCTAAATAGCTCACTTATCCAGCTTGGCTCGAATGAACAAAGTTATATAAGAGGTCTTATGTCTCGTATTTCTTCTGTTACAGCAATAGAAATCCTAGATTCACGCGGCAATCCTACATTGCTAGTTACTGTTGTTGCCGATTGTGGGTGTATTGGTAAAGCTGCTGTTCCCTCTGGGGCTTCCACAGGAGAACGCGAAGCAGTAGAACTTCGAGATGGGGATCCTAAACGTTTTGGCGGAAAGGGGGTATTAAAAGCCGTTTCCCACGTCAACGGTCCTCTAGCCAAAGCTCTTATTGGAGAAGATCTGTTTGCACAACGCGCCCTTGATGAAAAAATGATCCATTTAGATGGCACTCCCAATAAATCTAAACTCGGTGCCAACGCTATCCTCGGCGTTTCTATGGCTATTGCAAGGTGCGCTGCTTCCGCATCTAAAACCTCACTCTATCGTTATCTTGGGGGAGAAGATAGCAGGGTACTTCCTTGCCCCATGTTCAACATTGTCAATGGCGGTGCTCATGCAGATAATCTGCTCGATTTCCAAGAATTTATGATCTGCCCTGTAGGTGCCATGACTTGCAAAGAAGCTATCCGCTGGGGTGCTGAGATTTTCCATACACTAAAAAAACTGCTTCAAGAACAGGGTTATACTACCTCAGTCGGCGATGAGGGAGGTTTTGCTCCTCGTCTAAAGAGTAATGAAGACACCCTAGATATCATTCTCAAAGCCATTGAGAAAGCAGGGTATCGTCCAGGTGAACAAGTCAGTCTTGCTATAGATTGCGCTGCTTCCGAATTCTTCGATACTAAGCATCATCGCTACATAGAAAAGAAAAAACAGCAAGTTGGTGAATCTCAAGTTGCACAACGTTCTAGCGAAGAACAAATCGCCTATTTGAAGGGGTTGACTCAACGTTACCCCATTTTTTCTATCGAAGATCCCCTAGATCAAAATGATTGGAAGGGCTGGCAGCAGATCACCAAGGAATTAGGCAACATGCTGCAAATTGTTGGCGATGACATATTCGTTACAAATTTAACCTACCTGCGTCGAGGGATTGAGGAAAAAACAGCAAATGCTATTCTGATTAAACTCAATCAAATCGGTACACTATCTGAAACCATCGATGCCATTGTCATGGCAAAAAGGCACGGTTTCCGTTCGGTAATTTCCCATCGTTCCGGAGAAACTGAGGATTCCTTTATCGCAGACCTCGCCGTAGGATTGCAGACGGGGCAGATTAAAACAGGATCCTTATCCCGTAGTGATCGCATTGCTAAGTACAACCGCCTATTGGAAATTGAAGAGAACCTTGCCGGGTCCGCTATTTATGCAAGTCGTGATTTGTTCTGACAAATAAGTCAGTGAATGACTTCCCAAAGGCTTCCGTCATCGTCTCAATACTCGTTTCTTGTGAGGGTTGACCTTGTTGCTTAAAGGCAATCACCTGAATATTAGCCGAACGCGCCGGACAGTACGGATTACTGAATCTGGCGTGTAGTGTAGCCATTTCATTTTGTAAAATAAATTCATGCGGACTGCGACTGGCATTATACCGGCCACTCATTGCACTAGTCTTTCTCCCTTCGTGCAAGACGGACTCCCCATAAAATATCTCTCTCCCTATTTCCTGACCCATAGTCAGGTGCAGTAGAGTCGGCATAATGTCTACATGAGAAACTACTGAGCTTTCAGGAATCTGTTTACCTATATGAAAATAGATAGGAACAGTAATCTGTTGCAAACTTAAGCCAGAAGCGTGAAAAAGATTCCCTTGTTCAAAAAATTCCTCACCATGATCTGCTGTAATCACAATCAAAGAATCCTCAAAACGATCTTCTTGTTTTAACGCAGTAGTAAACTGTCCGATAAGACCATCGACATAATGAATCGCATTGAGATATCTGTTTTTAATCTCTTCAAGGCCATCTTGGAAACAAGCGGCTTTAACAAAATTGATATCACTAGCACATGGTGTAAAAAAAGTTTCCTGAGACACAGGCAAACTATATCCAAAATGCGTCGATTCGATGAATATAACAAAAAGATGCCCATCTTCCTCTTTAAATTTGTGAATGTCATCACACAAGTGTTTTACCATAGCTTGATCACACTGCCAAGCCGCTCTATCCCTTGCAGGAAAATCCAGATAGACATCATCGACAAGTTTGTATTGTTCTCCAAAAATCAACTCATTCATTCCATAATAGGAGAGGCGAGATCCTGAATAGAGATGCAACTTGTACCCAGCTCGTTTAAATTGAGCAAGAACGGGACTGCCTTCTTTCCACCCCGAGCGATGAAAATCCCCAAAGTATAAAGGAGACTGTGAATAGAAAATCGAAAACCAAGAAATCTGCGTTGCATTAGAATTTGAATATCCTTTCAAAGGAACCGTATTGCGAAATTGCACTAGATGCGGCGCACTGCTTTCATTAAGAAAATCTTCTCGCAAGGTTTCAACTACAAAAAGAAAAATATTTGGCCTTGCTGTCACTTCCCGACATTGAGCAGCAAGCCGATTATCCATATCCTGTGGTGATATCCCAGGTTTTAAAGATACATCCACCTCAGGACGCTGATGAGGTTCAAAGAGTCCTCGTTTCCAGGGCAATGCTTTAGTGTAGCGCTCATAATCACTAGGATCCACTTTGTTCTTTATGGCTAATTCACAAACTCCCAAGACAAAAAGCCCAGAGGCTAAGACTCTTGTAGGATTGCGGAAGAGTTTTTCCCATCGTTTTTTTCGTAGGACGATCCTTTGCGATCTTGTAAATAACCAAATCGCTGCAATAGAACCTAAACACAAACCAATCATACTAAAGAAGATCTTAGTAAAAGGAAGCGTACTTGCAATGAGAAGTTCTAGAAAATTACGCCAGGACTCATCAAGAACGAAATCTAATGTATACCAAATAGAAATATCCATTAGACGTACTAAATGAAAATCAATCACGTGAACAATGCATACGATCACGGTAAAGATAATGAATACGCCTTCCAAAATCCGAGCCTTGCGCGCATGCAAAAAGGCAGCTACATAGGCTAAAATGACTGCTTCAAACCCAGCCTGAACCACTGCATGACCAACAAATACCCATGGCAAAGAATCTGCTTGTTTTCCTGCTAGGATGACGCTCCAACTATGCAAGCAGGCCAATAAAAGAAACATCGGCCCAAAATACAGATAATTGAGCCGAAGCCCTTTTGCCAATATGCGCATACGCCGTTGTTGTTTCAAGTCAAAAAGCTCCTCTAGAGCATACCCAACCCATTTGAAAAATGGCCAAGGCACCACCCTCTTCAATCGCTTTATTTATCAAGCGTTTATTTCAGTCAACAAGTCTAATAAAACACAAGTTTTGGATAGATAGCTTATGAAACCAAGCAAATTTTCAGCGACATCTCTATAGAGCAAAACACCCAAAACCCCCATCAATAAAATCTCTCTTTAGCACACATCACAATGTTTGGATAGCTTCTTAACTCACCTTATGCACATAGAGGAGCTTATGGATTGTTTGAAAGCTATCCATAAGCTCCTCTATGTGCATAAGGTGAGTTCTTAAACAAGAAATGATTTTCTACGGGTAAAACGTCCAAAATATGGAGGTAGTTGCAACTACCCCCATGGGTGGTTTATAAAAGATGTTTAACCAAGCCTTCCCAATCCCTATGATCGATATACTGGTACACTTGGTGTTCATCGATATGCAAAAGTTCTGCAAATCCTGGAATGTATTGACGAAGATTCCCTCTAGCCGCTTCCTCTTTCATGCGATCCTTCAAGCCATCCATGAAACCATTCCATTTAAAATGACTCCGGCTGATTTCTCGCATGCATTGACGTAGATGTCCATCAGAAAAAATATGACCTAAGAATCGTAAGGGATGCACCTGTCGGATCCTTTTTCCCTTACGTTCCATGGATTTACGTTTAAGCCCAAGCTTGAGCACATTGTCTTTTGCCATGGTATCGATGATCTTATGAATGATCTGCCTTTCATTATCATTCAGTGGTAACTGATAAAAGGCTTCTGCGCCCTTAGCTAAGGGCATCTCCATATCGGTAGCCATCTGCTCAGGGGAACGAGCGATGCTCACCAACTCACTTGCCTCGATTTCATGTCTGATGGATAGCTCAAGCTTTTCGCTTTGTAAAGCATTAGCCGCAAGCACAAAATGCCGTTTTTCGTTGCTAAAACACTCTTGCAAGGCAATCGCAATATCTACAGAAGTGATCGAATCAATCAAAGCAGGAGCTGAATCAAGATAATAAGTATAAGAAAGAAGTCCTAAATGCCCCAAAAAACCCTCTGCATGGAATGAAGCCATTTCCGATGTAGCACCTCTAGGCTTACTTAACTGCAGCTCTTTAACCCTTTCAATAAACCATCGCTTGGCCCTTATCAATTCTTCTGCTGTAAAACCTACTTGCCTAATTTCTTGGATCCCGTGTAAGAACTCGTTCACCTCTTCTTGCATCTCTAGAGACTCTATACGGTAAGCCACAGTTTTTTGCGGTAAAAGAAAGGAAGAGCCTATCGAATCTTCCTTACAAGGAATCCTTTGCGCTCCAAGTCTTTCTCTTGTCATGTGTTGGATCAGAGCAAGATTCCACAGTTTACGTAAATCTCGGCTCGTGTGCATCGCGGGTAGTGTAAACCCATAACTTATCTTTAATGAAGGCGATTTAGTGCCAGAATCCGTTTCAATCTGAAAAGTAGGCTCTCCAAATAATACATTTCCCAAATGAGGGACAGTGCAAGGCGCAGCAGCTATGTTTTTAACCATCCAACTCTGTACTTGTTCTACGAGAGATTTCCCAACGGCTATAATCGCTATACGACGCTGACTCCTCTGATCAAAATACGGATGACATTCTTGTAAAAACCCCTCGACTTCTTCCATATTTCTAGGTTCATCCAGAGAAAGAAGAACGGCTGGAAGAGCCCCCTTGTCCTCAACGATAAAACGTAACGACTGATTACATTCATCATTAACGAGATACAAAGAAATCCCCTCGGGACTGTGTCTCCATTCACTGTTTTGCTCAAGCGGTAAAGGGGCATCAAGCTCCACAGAGCGCATCGAGCTCACAAAGACACCCACTACAATAACAACACAACAAGTCCATAGATTATGCATCAGAAAATGTCCTCTTCAGAAAATCAAGTATATATTTATAGCAATTTTACTGGTTGCTTGCACACTTATAAAGATTTTTTTATATATCCAACTAAAGCAACGGCTAAAAAAGCTCTGTTGTTTCATGAAGAAAAAAGCAAGAGGCTCGAATCCTTGGTATTTCGTACTCGAGCTCTCTGCATAACTCAGTACCTTTGGAAAAAATGCATCATTTTAATGAGATTTCGAATTTGAGCAAATTTTGGAAATTGACGCAATAAAACGTCGACTAGATTGCAAAAAGTATTAAAAGGTAGGCTTCTCGTGCATCATACCGTGTTCTTATTCGGCGAAGCAGAAAGAGGGGATTTTTGCACCCCTTTGATTTGCCATTCTTTAGCTCAACTTGCAGATACTTTGGGAAATCCCCCTGGGGAGAGCAAGGGGATCTCATATGCTGTACAAACATTGATGTACGATAGGGAACTCATTTTCTTTCGGGTAAAGGAAGAGGGATTTAGCGTACAAGATTATATGAAAGGTCTAAAGCTTCTCTTAGGCCGGAACACCACTTTCTCATTAAGTGCCCTGTGTATGCCGGGCGTTGGAGACACCACTATTATAGACGCATCTCAAGCTGTTTGTACTCTCCATAAAAGCTTTCTGATCATTGATGAGAAAGATTTATATGATTATCTTACCTTCCAACCGCCTAGTTCAGGACATGAGGCGCTGTAAAATAAGAAATCAACCCTTCTTGCGTAGGTCTCATACTCTTACTACCCGCATGCCAATTTGCTGGGCACACTTCTCCATGTTGCTCAAAGTGGATTAAAGCATCTAATGTTCTAAGAACTTCTTCTACGCTTCTTCCAAGAGGAAGGTCATTCACTAATTGATGACGTATTACTCCTTGTCTATCAATGATAAATAACCCGCGATAAGCGACCCCTTCATCTTCTTTTAATACCTGGTAGTCGCGTGCTATCTCCTTACTTAAATCGGAAATAATCGGATACCGTACTCCTTCGATACCACCACGTGCCTTTGGCATTTCCTGCCAGGCGTAGTGTGCATAATGGCTATCTACGGAACATCCTATTATTTGTGCTCCACGTTTTTCAAATTCCGGCAATTGTTGCTGAAATGCATGTAGTTCCGTAGGACATACAAAGGTAAAATCGAGTGGATAGAAGAAAAGGACCACAAACTTTCCCTGAAATTCTTCAAGAGAAATTTGGTCGATAATCCGCCCATCCGCAACAGCCTTCGCACAAAACGTCGGCGCTTTTTTTCCAATTAATACACTAGTCATAAAAAAACCTCTTGATGATTCCCTGTTCTTTCCCAATTGTCGTTGCGTCCCCATGGCCAGGCATCACTACAGTGTCCGCTGGCAGATTAAGCAGTGTCTTCAATGAGGCTTCCATCAATTTTGGTCTTGCTGTAGCAAAGCTCAAATTACCGATGGACCCTTGAAACAAAGTATCTCCAGAAATGACCACCTTAAGATCGGGAAGATAATAGCATACGCATCCCGAAGTATGTCCTGGCGTATGCATGACACACACTTTAAGATCGCAAATTCTCTTCTCTTCCCCATTGACGACATAAAAATCCGCACCGATTCCTTCTATCGGAAACCATAAGGGAAGCCCATCACTGCCAGGTTTTTCGAGATTCCCAACATCTTCTTTATGGATACCTACTGGCATGTTCCAAGCTTTTTTAGCAGCTGCCGCATCGGCAATATGATCCCAGTGAGAATGTGTAATAAGAAGAGTCCCGACTGTTTTCCCTAATTGTTTTAACCGAGATTGCCAATGAGTCACACAATGCAATGGGGCATCGAATAACACAGCTTGAGGGGAAGAGTCTGTGCAGACCAAAACAGAATTGGTCTCAGCTGGACCCGACGCAAAGACTTCTACAATCATTACTTATCCGCGAATGGTGCACCGGAGAGGATTTGAACCTCTAACCGCCCGGTTCGTAGCCGGGTACTCTATCCAATTGAGCTACCGGTGCATGGAGCTGAAATTATTGGATATACCATGGATTTTGAGCAAGTTTAAATGCTCCATCCGCTAAAATAGCCCCCTATGATTGACTGGCATCATCAGTGGGCTACGCATGCTCTAAATTTTTATAATGGGTTTGCTCATGTTCCCTTAGCATCTGGCAAACAAGTCCGTCTTAAACCCGGACCTGGCTTCGGAGATCTTTCCCATCCTACAACACGCCTTGTCCTACGCATGATGACAGGCCTAGTGCAAGGTAAAACAGTTATTGACCTCGGTTGTGGCAGTGGTATTCTTTCTCTTTGTGCAGCTGCTCTTGGTGCTAAAATCGTGCATGGAATTGATCATTGCGAAGGCTCTCTTTTACACGCTAAAGAGAATGCTCATCTCAATGGGTTCTGCCAAGTACATTTCGGCCAAAGAGCTACTATAACAAACTCAGAACACTCCCTTCTTCTCATCAATATGATTTCCTCAGAACAGGAACAGGCCTGGAGAGAACATCCCTATCTTCATGGTTTTGACGGGCTTGTTATTAGCTCTGGGTTGCTCACTGAACAAAAAGCGGCCTATCTAATACAAGTAGAGAAAAGAGGTTGGACTCCCATCCACTTTCAGGAAGAAGAAGGGTGGCTTGCGGGGTTGTACCGTTCACAAAAGACACTCTAAAATCGACAGAACTTTAGATTTTAAACAGGCTCTGAGTACATCAAACGCAAAGCTTAAGTGGAACAATCTTTCGGTTTGCCGCAAGGACAAGAACACCCTTGCTTAGGCTTAGCCCCCGTCTCAGAATCCGCTCGTTTATAATCTGTAAGATAATAACCCGATCCTTTGAATTGGAGGAGAGCTGACCCTCCTCCAATATCTCTTTGGACCTTGTCTTTAGCCTGACATGCAGGACAATCTCTAGCTGGCTCATCCGTGATTTTCTGGAAGAGCTCAAAAGCATGTCCACATTCTTGGCAATGATAAGGATATGTAGGCATAGAATTACATCATGTCCATTCCGCCCATGCCACCCATGCCCATACCACCCATTCCGCCCATGCCACCCATACCATCCATAGACGGTACCGCAGCTGCTTTTTTAGGTTCTGGTTTATCAGTGATCATAGCTGCGATTGTAATGAGAAGACCAGCGATAGATGCTGCATTTTTCAATGCACTCTTGGTCACAAGCACGGGATCTATCACTCCCGCTTTGACTAGATCGCAAAAGTCGCCAGTAAGACCGTTATATCCTAAAGCACCCTGACTCTCATAGATTTTTTCAGCAATGAGATTCCCTTGCTTGCCACAGTTAAATGCAATAGCCGTCGCTGGCGCAAATGCTGCAGTGCGGATGATGTCTACACCCACTTGCTCATCCCCAGACAATTTCAGCATATCCAATGCTCGCACTGCTCTTAGTAGGGCTACGCCGCCACCAGGAACAATTCCTTCTGCCACCGCTGCTCTTGTGGCATGTAGAGCATCTTCTACTCTAGCTTTTTTCTCTTTTAATTCCGTCTCGGTAGCTGCACCTACATTAATCACAGCCACTCCACCTACAAGCTTAGCCAATCGCTCTTCAAGTTTTTCTCTATCATAATCTGACGTGCTGCGTTCAATTTCTCCACGCAACTGCGCAATACGGTCCTGTACAAGCTTGAGGTTGCCAGCACCGTCGATGATAGTAGTTTCTTCCTTGCCAATTTTTACTTTCTTAGCGCTGCCCAATATTTTCAAATCTGCATCTTCAATCTTAAGGCCAACCTCTTCACTAACAACTGTTGCTCCTGTAAGAATGGCGATGTCTTGTAAAACAGCTTTACGTCGATCACCAAAAGCTGGAGCTTTGACAGCACAAATAGGCAATCCCGCTTTGATCTTATTGACAACCAACGTAGCTAAAGCTTCGCCGTCAATATCCTCTGCAATGATGAGCAAAGGACGCTGACCTTTTTCCATGACCTTTTCCAGAATAGGTACGAGTTCTCGTGCAGAGGAGATCTTCTTATCGGTAATGAAAAGGAGAGCATTGTCAAATTCAACAGTCATTTTTTCAGCATTTGTAATGAAATACGGGGACACGTAGCCCTTATCAAACTGCATTCCTTCTACGACATCGAGAGTCGTATCAATAGATTTAGAGTCTGCTATCGTAATCGTTCCGTCTTTCCCTACCTTCTCCATAGCTTGGGCAATGATCGCACCTATATCCGCGTCGTTATTAGCAGAAATGGTTGCAATCTGCTTCACTTCTTCAGGCTTGCTCACTTTAGTTGCTAGTTTCTGCAGGGCTTCTGTCATAGATTCAACAGCTTTCTCAATCCCTCGCTTGACGCTCATCGGATTAGCGCCAGCAATGACGTTTTTAACCCCTGCACTATAAATAGCTTCAGCAAGAACAATTGCTGTGGTTGTCCCATCTCCCGCTACATCGGAAGTTTTAGAAGCCGCTTCTTTGACAAGCTGGGCTCCCATGTTTTCAAATTTTCCTTTCAAAGAAATTTCTTTAGCTACAGTCACGCCATCCTTAGTAGATAGTGGAGAGCCCATAGAACGTTTAATAACAACATTACGTCCCTTAGGACCTAGAGTTACTGTGACTGCTTTAGATAGGGTCTTGACCCCTTTGAGGATTGATTTCAACGCCTCTTCTTTGAATTGCAGCATTTTAGCCATTGTTTCTGTCCCCGTTTTTAGCTTGGTTTAGGCAAGTACGCCGAGTAGATCATCTTCTGACATAATGAGGTATTCCACCCCTTGTTCATCGGTTTTTACTTCCGTCCCAGCATACGCGGAAAAAAGAACGTTATCTCCAACCCGTACATTCATGGAGGTAATCGCCCCATTTTCTTCCGTTTTTCCTGGCCCTACGGCAATGACTTCGCCCTGTTTCGGCTTCTCTTGTGCGGAATCAGGAAGAAGAATTCCTCCCTTAGTCGCTTTAGGCTGGGAACGTTTGACGAGGACACGATTGCCCATTGGCTTAATGTTCTTGGTCGACATAATTTGAACTCCTGATAGATCTGTAGTTCTTTGCGAAGCACCAGACTATCGATTCGGCATGATTTTCGTCAATAGAAATGCCAGAAAAATTAGCAGCCTATTCTTTTGATTGCTAATTTCAGAGCCCAAGGACTCTATGGCTAATAATAGTTATTAACAAAAACAATTGAACCCTTTGCACGATGTATAGTCGATTAAATTTAAGATGATAAAATCAATCTGCGTCCTTTCATTGACAATGTTGTGCTCGACCTCGCTGATAAAAATCCTTCATCCAATTTTATCATCTTAAATTTAATCGACTATACCTAAAAATATTTCATCCTTATTGCCGCCAAAGAAAAGAAAATAGTTGAAAAACTGTTTCAAAGAGACTATCGGTTAAGAAAACTCATGATCTATCTATAACAACAGGCATGCGTAAAACCTTGGCCAAAATGACAGATCTGCACCAAGGCTAGTAAAGGGATCTGTTTTTACATATTTAATTGAGAGAAGACACCGATGAAAAATCCTTCCGCACAATCCACTCACATGATCCGTGCCCAAGAACTCATTGCTTCTTCTAGAAAAAAAGCCATGCCCCTGAAAGAGCGGCAACAAAAATCCATCGAGCTTGCCGCTGCAATGTTGCTCGAAGCTGAACGTATTCAGTCTCTAAAAGAAAAAACCCTTCAGGCTCAACTAGCTCGCATGATGAAAGATCCTAAAGGCAAGGTATTCACTACTTGTATGACAGATGAATGCTTTCGCAGCCATCGAACCTCGCGCGTAGCAAATCAAATGGTCTATCTTTTACAAAAATTCGGCATCCCCAGCTACCTTTCTTTGTTTAAACGGATACAACTTTGGCTATTTGTGCTTTTGGGCAGACCTTTCTCTTTCCTTTTTGTCCCTATCGCTATCGCAGCACTGCGAAGAGAAACCTCCAGCGTGATTCTTCCTGGAGAATCTAACGCTTTGTCTCGACACATGAAACACCGCCGCATGGAGGGTGTTCGTCTCAATCTAAATCACCTGGGAGAGGCTATCTTAGGAGAGGATGAAGCTAAAAAACGCCTCCAAGTCTACTTAGATGATCTGGAAAAACACGATATTGAGTATGTCTCCATTAAAATTTCCACTATCTATAGCCAAATTCACCTGCTCAGCTGGGAACATACACTCCATCAGTTAAAAGACCACTTACGCAAACTCTACCGCTCTGCTATGCGACACACTTTCACTAGAGCCGATGGCACAAGCGTATCTAAATTCGTCAACCTTGACATGGAAGAATACCGGGATCTTCATCTAACTAAAGAGCTCTTTAAGCAGGTGCTCGATGAACCGGAATTCCTTCCGTTTTCTGCCGGTATCGTATTGCAAGCTTATCTTCCCGATTCCTACACTATTCAAAAAGAACTCACAGAATGGTCTATGCAAAGGATGCAGCGCGGTGGAGCACCTATTAAAATCCGTATCGTAAAAGGGGCCAACCTAGCTATGGAACAATTTGAGGCCTCTTTGCGAGGCTGGCAACAGGCCCCTTATACAAAAAAATCCGACGTTGACGCCAATTACAAACGGATGGTGGCCTATGCGTGCGCTCCTGCACACGCCAAGGCTGTTAGCATCGGTATTGGTAGCCATAATCTTTTTGATATTGCTTATGCATTACTTTTGCGCGCTGAAAAAGGAGTGGAAAAGGAAATTGTTTTTGAGATGCTCGAGGGTATGGCAGATCACATGCGCAGAGTCGTGCAATTTGTTGCCGATGGCATGTTGCTCTATTGCCCAGTAGCTACTAAAGAAGATTTTCAAAGTGCTGTTGCTTATCTCATCCGCCGACTCGATGAAAATACAGGTCCTGACAACTTTTTACGGCACACCTTTGGATTACGTCCTCATACTCCGGAATGGGATGCTCAAGTTTCTCTGTTTATCAAGGCTTGCGAGGAAATGGAAACAGTTTCTGCCGCTCCCAGGCGCACACAAAATAGAGAACTCTCCCATAAATCTTGCAATGAAGCTGCCCCCTTCGAAAATGAACCTGATACAGATTTTTCCCTACACCCTAACCGCCACTGGGCTTGGAATATTGCGACAACCTGGCAAAAGAAAACATTTCCTGAAGTGCCCTTAGTGATTGGAGGAAAAGAGATTCGAGGCACTAAGCAAACAGGGGAAGGCACTGATCCTTCCCGACCAGGCCAATCCTTGTATACTTATGCTCTTGCGGATTGGGATCAAATCGATCATGCACTCAACGTAGCTTCTTCTGCTCAAAAAACTTGGCAGGCTGTCCCTGTACGTGAACGTTCCCATTTATTAGCAGCCTGTGCTGATAAAATGCGAGAGCACAGAGGGGATCTCATCGGCGTTATGATTGTCGATGGAGGAAAAACTATCCTAGAGGGAGATCCTGAAGTTTCCGAAGCAATCGACTTCGCTGAATATTATCGTCGCAGCATGCTCAAAATGGATGCGTGCAAAGATGTTCTTTGGCAGCCGAAAGGAACGATTCTTATCACTCCTCCATGGAATTTCCCCGTTTCGATTCCAGCCGGCGGCATTTTAGCCGCATTAATGGCTGGTAACACAGTGTTATTTAAACCAGCACCTGAAGCAGTCTTAACAGGATGGGTTCTGGTCAATACGCTCTGGGAGGCTGGAGTGCCAAAAGACGTCCTACAATTCATTAACTGCCCAGATGATCCTATAGGCAGCCGCCTTATCGGCGATCCACGCATCGACGCCGTCGTGCTCACTGGAGCTACTTCCACAGCTAAACTCTTTAAAAAATTGAATCCCAGCCTTGATCTCGCAGCAGAAACCGGCGGGAAAAATGCCATGATTATCACCGCTCTTTCCGATCGCGATCTCGCTATTAAAGATCTCGTACAATCTGCTTTCGGTCATGCTGGGCAAAAATGTAGCGCCACTAGCTTAGCCATTCTCGAAGCTGAAGTGTACGATGATCCTCATTTCCTCCACCAACTACGCGACGCTGTCTTAAGCCTTCATGTGGGTTCTGCCTGGGATTTATCTACAAAAATGCCTCCGCTCATCCGTCCTCCAGGAAAAGAACTTCTGCGTGGTTTGACCACATTAGATGCCGGGGAAAGCTGGCTTGTCAAACCTGAACAAGATCCCAATAACCCTCATCTATGGACACCTGGTGTTAAATTAGGAGTCAAAGAGGGGAGTTTCATGCATCAAACGGAACTTTTTGGTCCCGTTCTGAGTGTGATGCGCGCAGACCATTTGAAACATGCCCTACATCTTGCCAACGGCACAGCCTATGGATTGACTTCTGGATTACAATCATTGGACGATCGAGAACAGAAAATCTGGATGCATCACATCGTAGCCGGCAACTGTTACATCAACCGCACGACAACAGGCGCCATTGTCCGAAGACAACCCTTTGGAGGATGTAAAGGCAGTAATTTTGGTGCCGGCGCTAAAGCAGGGGGGCCCAATTATATGACACAGTTTTGCTCTCCAGCACAAGTAGGCCTTCCGCAAGAAAAAGACCTGTTCCTTCCTCAGATGCAGCCCATTGAGCGAGTGGCAGATCTAGCCAAATTCGATGCAGAACAACTAGGCCTTTGGCACGCCAGTTTGGCTAGCTACTCTTATTGGTCCAAACGATTCGCTGAGGATCACGACCCAAGTAAAGTCGTTGGACAAGACAACCTTTTCCGCTACCGCCCCTTCCACGATGTTGTCCTACGACTCTCACCTAGCGACTCACCACTCGATGTATTTCGCTCTATCGCCGCAGCACTTGCTATGAAAAGCCGCCTTGAAATCAGCTATACTAAGGATCGCTCTCCTGTTCCTAACATCGAATTTTGGCATCGCAAAATCCCCAGCATCACTTGGGTGCGTGAAAGCGAGCAAACCTTCCTTGAACGGGTCTCTCAAGGCAAATTCCAGCGCATTCGCGTTCTTTCTAAACCCAGCGAAGCTCTGTATAAAGCTGCCGCTGAACATGCTTCGACCATCCTTGCTAACCCTGTTCTTGCCAATGGAAGATTTGAAATGCTGCACTATCTTAGAGAGATCAGCCTAAGCATTGACTATCACCGTTATGGCAACCTCGGGCTGCGAGATCAAGAAAAAAGAGCTCCCATACTCTGAACATTCCATGCCCCTGTATTAATACCAAACGCAATAAATAATTTCATATTTGAGCTGCGTGAAAGCTGTCGACAAATTGACGATCATAAACAGCATAGTATTAATGCAATACAATGCCGTTTACGATCGCCGATTTTCGGCGCTTTGACGCGGCTCAAATGTGAAGTTATTTGTTGCGTTTGGTATAACATATGGGGGCAAGGTTAAGATATGAGATCATAAAGCTATACGCAAGACTTCTGAACATTGCATGCCTTCATCTCCGAAAACCCCTTGCCCACAAGTTTCGTAATCCCCATTAACAAATCTTTACGTATTTCTGTATTTCTGTATTTTGGTTTATAATACACCATAACTTGGAGAATTTCTATGAGTCACAGAATAGCCCGTCTTACAATCGATCTTCCAGTCTCGGAACATAAACGGCTCAAAATGGCGGCTTCTTTAATGGATATTTCTATGAAACAGCTCGTCATTATGAGTGTCGATGACTTCATGCAGAAAAAATTCAACAAGGTAACTGAAAAAGCTATTAAGCAGTCTAAGTCTGGCAAAAACCTAAAAAAATTCGATACTCTCGATGAGCTTTTCAAAGACTTAGGTATTTGATGTTGCTCCCTATCCGCACCTCACAATTCAAGCGTGATGCCAAGCTCGCTCAAAAACGCGGTAAAAACATGGAGTTACTAAAAAAAATCATGATCAAACTCGTCCAAGAAGAGATTCTTGACATCAAACACAGAGACCACAAATTGACCGGCAATTACAAGGATCATCGAGAATGCCATATTGAACCAGATTGGCTACTCATCTATCGAACTACAGCAAAGGAAATTTTCTTTGAAAGAACCGGCACTCATTCCGACTTGTTCAATAAATAAGCCGATTGCAAAACTTTAAGGCCAGAAAAGACTCCATTAGAATTTCCCTTAAAGCTTAAAATATGGGGTCATAGAAAGTCAGCTTTAATTCCAACTTGTGACGAACACAACATGTTAAGCGGATTCCAAATTACAGGACCGCACGAAAATGTCTTGTGTTTACTGGAAAAGGAGGATGCCTTTCATTTTTTGCTTCCGCTAGTTTTTCTGGTCTTATTTCTTTATATAGATTCAAAAGTTCAGTATCTTTTAGACACTCAAAAAGAAACATGCGAATATAACTTTCCTGAATGGGGCTAATTTTTGATTGTTGTTTTTCCCATTTCACCACGGTTGCATGAGATACCCCAAGTTTTTTCCCGAACTCCGTTGTAGACATCTCCAAAAATTTTCTCATGAATCGTATTTCCTTACCAGTCAATGGATATGGCTTATGAATGAGTCCATTAAAGACAAATAGCTGGAGTGCATTCATATCAAGATCAATGACCCATTCACCAAACACTTTTTTCATGGGGGTATCGATAAGTTCGACCGGGAATCCCAGGCCCTCATAGATGAATGTTTCTGTTTTTTTTCGCATATTTTATAGATCAATCACAGTTATAATGATCATTTCTTCTGAAAAGGCGATAATCACGCGCACTTCTCGCAAATCCTCTGTTTTTCCTCGGATAGCATACTTCCATACTGAATGTGCTAATACTGTTTTAGGGCTCGTCAAGAAATAATGTCCGCATTTAAAACTGCGTCAAAGCCCCGGGGTTGCGTGATCGTAAGTGGGTCAGTATTGAATCATACAAACCCACTTGCGATCGCACAACCGCGGGAACTTTCACGTAGTTTGAAATTGGAAACTTATTTCTTGACGAGCCCTTAGCTAGTTCGTGAGTTCCTGTCTTCAAAACACGTAAAGTATCTTGCAAATCAAGATTACCATTCACCTGCTCTTCAGCTGCATGCTTAGTTAACCTATATTTCCCATACTTAATATGCTGCAATATCTCTCTTCTGAGCCGAACGTCATCCAAAAACTCATCAGATTTCATTTTTTTATCGAGCTGCTATGCGAAGTTTTCTGTAGGCTCATTGTAACATATTCACATATTTTTCCGTTAAACAACTATATATCTAATTGTAGATAAGCTGGTTATGATTTTACCAAAGTAATAATATTGCTGTTTTTTATTGGGAGATTTCTGGAGTTTTACTGGGGAGCTAAGGCTTGTTAGACGGTCCTAAGGCAAAGCCTTGGCATGAAACACAGAGACCACAAATTGACCGGCAATTACAAGGATCATCGAGAATGCCATATTGAACCAGATTGGCTCAAATGACTGCATTTTACTTTAAGCTCATTTTGTAGTTATTCAGTCAATCGCGTATCATGTTTTCCATGATTGAAGAGCTAAGTCTCACACAGCAGCAAGCCGCTACCCATCTTGAAGGCCCCATGTTAGTCTTGGCCGGAGCAGGGTCTGGCAAAACTCGTATTGTTACCCAAAGAATTGCTTATTTATTGCAATTAGGAATTCCTTCATCGGAAATCCTCGCCGTTACTTTTACCAACAAAGCTGCTGAGGAACTGCGAGAAAGAGTTCGCACATTGACACATCAAAACGTGCTGACATGTACATTTCATAGCCTTTGTGCAAAAATTCTTCGCTCTTCGATTGCTCCTTTGGGCTATAGCAAACAATTCATTATCTACGACGAAGAGGATAGTGAAAAAGTTCTTAAGGAATGCTTAGCCACCTTAGGAATACCCACAGAAAAAGGCTCTTTAAAGACTCTACGAACGCAGATTTCTCAGGCCAAAAACGCCCTTTTAGATCCAGAAAAAATCCCCGATGACGAAGAAATTCTCAAAAAAACATACCGTCTGTATCAAGAGCGCCTTAAACTCTCTCAAGCTCTTGATTTTGACGATCTTCTTCTTTTAACGGCTCGTCTTTTCACGCAACACCCCGAAATTTTAGAGCTCTATCGAAGCACCTGGTCGTTTCTTCTTATCGATGAATACCAAGACACCAATTTCGCTCAATACGAACTCATACGGCTTCTATCTATTCCTCGTAACAACTTATTTGTTGTAGGCGACCCCGACCAGTCCATCTATTCATGGCGCGGAGCACGTGTGCAAAACATTCTCAACTTCGCCAATGATTTTCCTGGCGCTAAAGTCATCACCCTCGAACAAAACTATCGCAGCCGCAATCAAATCCTCAAAGCTGCCAATGCACTGATTCGACACAACCACTCTCGTTACGAAAAGGATCTCTGGAGCACTCGGGGAGAGGGAGATCCTATCACCCTATTTATTGCTGAGGATGACCGGAGTGAAGCATGGTTTGTCGTGCAAAAACTCGTCACATTTCAAGAAAAACACCCCGGTTCTTTACGCGACTGCGCCATTTTCTATCGCACCAACGCCCAATCACGCACCTTTGAAGATGCGCTCCTCCGACAGCGCGTACCGTATATCATTGTCGGTGGTATTTCATTTTATCAACGTAAGGAAATCAAAGATCTGCTCTCTTTGCTTAACATGGTGGACAGTGGAGCTGATCTCTTAAGTTTTTCTCGAACCATCAACCTTCCTAAGCGAGGCTTTGGCGAGGTCGCTATTGGTAAAATCAAAACTGCATTGGAGAATACAGGCATCACGATTTTTGAAGCTTGTGAACGTATTTGTTTGGGAGAACTCCCCTGTAAATTATCCGCTAAGCAAATGGAAGGACTTGTGGAGTATGTGGAGTCCATTCATTTAGCAAGAAACGCTTTAAAATCGGGGCTTTCTCTCCACGAAACCCTATCGAATCTCATTGAAAAAATCCGCTATCTTGAAGCGCTCAAAGAAGATCCAGAGACCTATCAAGATCGCAGAGAAAACATCGCTGAACTTGTCTCCAAAGCTGCTGAATGGGAAGAGGACGTGGAAACACCCCGCCTCTCTTTATTTCTCGAAGAGCTCTCTCTTAAATCTTCTTTAGATGAGAGCGAAGAGAGAGAACTGGATGCTGTGCGTCTTATGACATTGCATAATAGCAAGGGGCTGGAATTTGATTTCGTCGCTCTTGTTGGCATGGAAGAGGAACTATTTCCCCATGTGAACAGCCGAGAGACCACAGAGGCGATCGAAGAGGAAAGGCGACTGTGTTACGTCGGCATGACACGTGCTAAAGAAGAGCTCTGCCTGACAGCAGCCAAATACCGCTATTTATGGGGAACCCCGCGCACTATGCGTCCCAGTCGATTTTTACAAGAAATCCCCAGAGAATATCTTACAGTGACCAATAAAGAACGTTCTACACAGGTGGATGAAGACGAAGAATTCTCAGAAGGCTCCAAAGTCTACCACCGTGATTATGGTACTGGCATCGTGCAAAAATCCTACACCACCTCTCTTGGCCTTACCTACGACGTCCTATTCGAAGACACAGGGATCGAACGCTCTCTTGTCGCTAAATATGCCAAATTAGGCAACGCTCCCTAAGGAACGAAACGCTTTGAGCACTGCTTGTGTAGGGATAAAGAATTGCCAGTATCGATCTCTCCACCGCATCCCTTTTAGATTGGGAATCCAAGCCGGAGGAAATAGAACTTTTCCTGGCGCCCAAGCAGGTCTCCAAAATAGAGACACCTGTCGATTGCGACAAATAGTCACAGTAGGAAGCCCTAGGCAAGAAGCTAAATGTCCTATGCCAGAATCATTCCCCACCATGGCTCCAGATTCTGCTACAAATGCTGCCATCTCAGAAAGGTTACAGAGCTCAGGACTACGTTGAGACTTAGGACACACTGCCTTTTCTTCGTTTGTCAAAAGAAAATGAGGCTCCCATCCCTCTTGTTCAAGCTGACTAGCTAGCCTTTCAAAGCGCTCCCAAGGCCAATTTTTTGAAGGACGAGAACTCGTAGGATGAATCACGACTCGCTTAGGGTAACGGTGTAGTTGTACCCCTTGCGGCACTCGTATTCCATTGTCCTTCGTAGATTGCGGCAGAGCAAGCACGTCAGAGCAAAATGTAATAAGATTATCCACAAACGGTTTGCTGCCATCAAAGCGTCCCTCTTCCCAAAAAGGATAATCCCTTCCTAAGGTCGCAATGGGGTTTAATATAGTGATTTTATCCGCCATCTGTTTTTGACAATATTGTTGGATCTCCAACATACGTGGTGTTTTTTCGTGAAACAAAAAAATGCGGTCATATCCTGATAGATCTTCTAGGCGCAACTGCGCTAATGGCTGCATCGGTAAATGAGGAAACCAACCTTGAAGAGCTTTCAAAGAAGGGTGAAAAGTGGTCACCTCAAAACCGTTGGCCTGAAGGTTATGAGAAAGAACAAGAGAAATGAGTCCATCTCCAAGACCTAGACAACTCAATACTGCAACGCGCACGATACCCACCTCGACAAAAACTCCTCTGCACTCTTATGGATAGAACTATGGAACCCTATTTTACGATTCAACTTCGCCCTACTCTCGCCTTGAACCTAAGGACCGCTCTTGAGGTACTCACTATGCCATTACCTCAACTGGTTCATTGGATCGAAGAGCGTATTGAAGAAAACCCTCTCCTCTCCCTAGATTCTCGTGTGTCCACACAAGAGAACGCGACAGAATCCATTCCAGTCAATGCCCCACGCTCAGAAGAAAACACTTTACCCCCCTCCCAAGAATTCGATGCTTTACCTAGAGAAAAGATACCCTCTACCTATAGACAAAGAGTAACGCAAACCCTCCCTCTTGTCGAGAAAAGAGATCTTTTTGCATACCTGACCTTCCAAGCAAGAGAAGCCTTCTGCAAAGAGAAGGATCTTTCCCAAGCACTAGAGTTGATCGCAGAAATCGATGAAAAGGGGCTGCTTCCCTCCCACGTAGAAGATAGCGTTCTTGTTTCCACCTTGCAAAGTTTCGATCCCCCCGGCATTGCCGCCCGTTCTATCCAAGAAGCCTTACTACTACAACTAAAAAGAAAACCCCGTGCAACGCCATTGGCAATGAGCATCTTAAGAGATCACTACGATGATTTTTTACATCAACGCATAGCGACTCTATGCCGTCACCTTCGGTGTAGCAAGCATACTCTACGTAAAACCATTCGGGATGAACTCTCTTCTTTATCTTTTGCCCCCGCCTCCACCTTTCGGCACAACGAGGTCATCCCGTGGATCCCTGATCTGTATATTATTGAAGAAGAAGGGAGGATGAGAGTCGAGGTCAATGAGGCCTTTCTTCCTCGTATCTCTTTTGATGCCCGTTACGACAAAATCTCCTATGAGCCCTCTATGAATAGTTATTGTAGAACAAAACGAATGGATGCGTTATTGCTGCAAAAGGCACTCAAAAAAAGGCAAATCACCCTATTTCGTCTCGGTTCCCTTTTATTGAAAACACAACGGTCCTTTTTCGAAGGGCAGGAATCTCATCCTCAGCCCCTCTCTATAGAACAGACCGCTTCTATTCTTAAACTCCATCGTTCTACTATTGGTAGAGCCATCACCGATAAAGTGATCAGCACCCCAAGAGGTTGTTTTTCTTTGGCCATGTTTTTCCGCCATGCCAAAGCCATTTCTTCCTCTGTCGAAACCGCTTTATCTCAGCTCATCCAAGAAGAAGATAAACAACATCCATTAAGTGATGAGGCAATAGCTACACATCTGCATCAACTCGGATACCCGTGTTCTCGAAGAACTGTCGCTAAGTACCGGAATGCCCTTCACCTACCGACGGCCCGTTTGCGCAAACTTTGATCATCTGCCATCGCAATGACCCATCATCAAGCTCTATCCAAGAAGTTCCTTTAGCAACAGCTACGATCTCTTGATCAGTCAAACACAACCCTATAGAAGCCAAAGGCAGCCTCTTTAAGCAACTAGCCAATCGCCATTGATCCCAAGCCAATCGCCCCCCCATCACCGCAAACAGTCCAGATGTTCCCCAAGGAAGATTCCCATGCCAAATCAGCCACATATCAATCAAAATAGCCGCCATCAAACCCCAAGTTTCCTTAGGGTGACGAAACAACGGCCCTATCCAACGGCGCCACCTATTCGGAGAAGTACGGTATGCTAGAAGCTCCTCAAACCTGGACTCTCGAAAGGCAGCTCTTGCAGCATGCACCATCTCATGCGCTAACACCTCGACATGTGCTACCCTGCGTTGCTTATCGTTCAACTGGATCGCAAATCCATCTTCTAGCTCCCACATAGCCCCCGCTTCCCACCAGAAAAGATCCCTATGTGAAAAAAAAGCAGCGATCCAATCTGGGGCGATCCCATACAAAGAACGGGTGACGTCATGGGCCTTGGCCCAATCTTCAGCAGATATAGCCTTGCCCACAGGTTCTTTTTTTTCCTGAAGACGAGCTACCCGCTGAAAGAACTGCTCTCGGCTTTCAAGCGGTCCGGGAATCAATCCCTTTCGATAGTGTTCCATTTTAGGATGAATTGCCGGGAGAAAACCCGTCTAATAGCTGGCTAAAATCGATCACCTTATCGAAATACCTCTCATCCACAACAGAATCTTCGACACCATTGACATGAATCAAGACAGGCCTAATCGAAAACTGCCTAGGCATCTTTAATCGCATTCTTTTTTCCTCCATTTCATCGATCACCTTTTTATCTATCCGATGTTTCGAGAATTTCACTTCACAAAGATATAAATTTTGAAATCTTGTTTGGATCATGTAATCGACTTGACATCCAGATTGCCTTTTCGTGAGCTTTTGAAAAAATGGACCATCCATAACGACTTCATCCGAAACGATCCCCAGTAATCTCCAAATCGTTTTGCGATTATGAACAACCAAATTCTCGAATTGTAAATCCATAATGCTTTCCCACCCAGGCAGATGGGTTGACAAAGAATTGGAAAAATCGCCTTTTTCTATTTTTGAAAGATTACGGGAGATACATTTCAGATAAAAACGAAGATAATTATCACTTAATCTATATCGACTTAATTTTCCCTCTTTCCCATTTTCTAGATGCCAAGCAAAATCTCTTTGGACAAACCCCGCCTTCACCAGATCCTCTAAATATTTATTTCTCAATCCCCCACGACTTTTTTTTAATTCTTTACAAATCTCTGGCAGTTCTTTTGAGCCATCTGCAAGAATAGTAACAATTTCCTTGTAACTTCCACTCCGACGGGAAAATAAGTCAGAAAAGATCTCATCAAATTCTCGCACTAACAATCCCCCGCGGGTAAAACAAAGATTCTGGATGTTTTTTTCTGCAGAGAGCTCAGGGGCAATTTCTTCAAGATAACGAGGCACACCGCCTGTGATAGATAAGAGTTTAAATTTTTCAAAAGCCGCAATACGTTTTTCCTTTGGATGCCAAAAAGCGTTACAAACAGGAAGTGGTAATTCTTCCAATACGAGGTCTAGCGTAATTCTTCCGACAAAGCCTGTGCTGCTCAAAATATTCTCCTCTATCCATGAAGAAATGGAACCGCAGAGAGCTATCACTAATTGAGAATTTTTGCTGAAATGCATATCCCATGCAGTCTTTAGCTTGCCTAAAAAAGTTGGGTCTTTCCCCCCCATCCAGGATATCTCATCAAGAACGACAAGCATTTTCCCTTTTTCTGTATGTTTTGATAGAGCCCAAAAAAGGTTTCCCCAATCATCTGGTTTCACACCAGGCAATCCAGTCCTTTGCATTTGGTTTGCAAATTCTTCTCTCTGGAGTTGTGCGTTCATTTTTGGCACAGGGGGCATACCGGAAAAGAAAAAGCTTTTCATTTCCTTACCAAATTCAGCAAGCAATCTACTCTTACCAATTCGTCTTCTGCCTCGCACTACAATAAGACTCGCACTTCGCTTGCTTAAGAGGGCTGTTAACCTTTCCATTTCTACCTCACGCCCAATGAAAGGAGCCATTGCCATTCCCTCATCTTCATTCATCGACTTCGATGATCGCTTAACAAAAGAATAAAATCCATCCCCAAATCGACATATCGCCAATTTCGGGATATGAAATAAGTGCATTATTGATCGTTTTAATAAATCCGTCGAAAAGATGTACACAACACACGGTAATGGCTACTTTGGCATGAATTCAGCTGCTTTAATGGCTGAATTTACCAAAATATAGGCGCTATGCTATCCTTTATATCAAAGGAGACTCGTATGTATATTCCTCAAATTCAGTTAGATCAACTACGCGGAATGAGCGCTCCTGGGAAGGTAGTCATTATTTTCGGGCCTCGAAGGGTAGGCAAAACGACTTTATTAAAAAAATATTTGGAAAATGAAACTAACTACCTTTTCGTCACGGGGGAAGATGTTTTTGTTAGAGATTTTTTATCCAGTAGCTCCATAGACAAACTCAAAGATTTCATCGGAAACAAAACTCTTCTGGTAGTCGATGAAGCTCAGTACATCCCTGATATTGGTGTGAATTTAAAGCTCATCGTAGACCACCTCCCTTATGTACGAGTAATTGCAACAGGATCTTCAACATTTGATCTTGCTAAACAGATAGGAGAACCTTTGACAGGGCGTAAATATGTCCTCAGAATGTATCCCATAGCTCAACTGGAGTTAAGCCACCTAGAAAATCCAGCACAAACTCAAGCCCATTTAGAAAACCGCCTGATCTACGGCTCCTATCCTGAAGTGATTATTTTCGGCAGTGATGCACAAAGACAAGAATATCTCCACGAACTCATTTCTGCTTACCTTTTAAAAGATATTTTAGCTTTTGAAGGGGTACAAAAATCCAAAAAATTGATCGATCTTTTAATCCTTTTAGCTTTTCAGATTGGTAAAGAGGTATCTCATAGTGAGTTAGGAACTCAGTTATCCATGAACAAGACAACGGTAGAAAAGTATCTGGATTTGCTAGAACAGGTTTTTGTCCTCGTAAATATCCGTGGATTTAGTCGCAATCTTCGCAAAGAAGTAACAAAAACCTCGCGTTATTATTTCTGTGATAATGGAATTCGTAATGGATTAATCAACAATTTTAATCTCTGCCATCGACGTGATGATGTAGGGGCACTTTGGGAAAACTATCTAGTCATGGAACGTTTAAAAAAACAGCATTATCTTAAACTCTTGACCCGCAATTTTTTTTGGCGAACTTACGATCAAAAAGAGTTAGATTGGGTGGAAGAGCGAGAAGGACGCCTCTCTGGATATGAATTTAAATGGGGAGACTCCTCAGCAAATGCCCCCAAATTATGGCTTGAAACCTATCCAGAATCTTCTTTTGAATGCATTAACACCGTAAATTATTTGAAGTTCATCCAATAATAAAATCCAGATCTAGTTTTTTATATTCATTGACTTTAATATTTTAATGAAAACTAATACGAATTAACTGCAGAATTTAAAACTATGGAAGAACTCTCCGCCCTGCTAGCTATGCAATTAGCATTTCCATGGTCTCCACTGCGCGCAAAAGCATTGATAGAGCAGTGGGGCTCTGCTAAAGCCCTTTGGCAAGAACGCATTGAGCCCACCTCTCCTCTTTATCCTATCCTACAAACGGGTGCATGGAAACAAGAGATGGACGCCGCCCAACAAGCGGGCATTCGTCTCATCGGTTGTCATGATGCTATCTATCCAACTAGTCTACATCAACTGCCCGACCCGCCTCTTGTTCTCTACTGCAAAGGACATCTTCTGCCTCATGATCAAAACGCTCTAGCCATCATTGGTACACGGAAGCCCTCTTCCCAAGGACTCATGACAGCAGAAACTTTTGGACACACTTGCGCTCGATCCTTTGTCACTGTCATCAGCGGCCTTGCCAAAGGGATCGATACTGCGGCTCATCAAGGGGCATTACAAACAGGGCGAACGATTGCTGTGCTTGGCTCAGGGCTGCAGCATATCTACCCCAAAGAAAATAGGGCGCTTGCTGAAAAAATTTCTCAGCACGGAGCTCTCTTGAGCGAATACCCATTGCATACCCCACCTAAACCCTTCCAATTTCCTAGGCGCAATCGCCTCATTGCAGCCCTATCATTAGGAGCTCTTCTTGTCGAAGGAGCCTTGAACAGCGGTAGTATGCAAGCTATGCACTGGGCCTGGACATTGAAAAAAATGTGCTTTACTCTACACCCTTCCCCAAGAGAAAAAATGATCACAGGTAATCAATTTCTTCTTGAAAATCAAAAAGCCAAGCTTGTCGAAAATGCGGAAGAGATGTTATCCCTCTTGGTGCCCCAGCAAAGATCCATAAAGGTATCCTGAGATGGCCAAAGCGCTAATCATTGTCGAGTCTCCCACGAAAATCAAAACTCTAAAAAAGTTCTTGGGATCTGGATATATTTTTGAATCTTCCGTGGGACACATCCGGGATCTGCCTGCCCGCGGGTTTGGTATCGACATAGAACACGACTTCGAGCCTCAATACCAAATCCTCGAAGATAAAAAAGATGTCATTCAACGCCTGCAGAAAGCAGCCAAACAAGCAGACATTGTCTACCTTGCTCCCGACCCCGACCGAGAAGGAGAGGCTATTGCTTGGCATATTGCCTCCATTCTACCCCCGGGCACAAAATACAAACGAACTACATTCAACTCGATCACAAAAGAAGCTGTACTAGAGGCTCTTAAACATCCTAGAGCTATCGATCAACCTCTTGTCGATGCCCAACAAGCTCGCCGCCTACTCGATCGTATTGTCGGCTACAAAATTTCTCCTATTCTGACAAGAAGAGTACAAGGCGCAAGAGACGGCGGTCTGTCTGCTGGCAGAGTGCAATCCGTCGCTTTAAAACTCGTCGTCGATAGAGAACAGGAAATTGAGACCTTCAAGCCCGTGGAATACTGGAACCTCGGCTCTCTTCTTCAAGGCAACCCCAAGGATCGTTCGTTTCAAGCCACCTTATATTCTGTCGATAACAAACGAGTCGACAAAGAAAAGCAAGAAGGCAAAGAGATCTTCACAATCCCCAACGCCACAACTGCTGCCCAGATCGTTGAACGTCTTAAAAAAGCGCGCTACACCGTACACTCCCTAGAGAAAAAAGAAAAACGGCGCAATCCCGTTCCTCCTTTTATTACCTCAACACTCCAGCAAGAAGCGAGCCGTTACTATGGATTCTCAGCCTCTAGAACTATGAGTATCGCACAAAGCCTCTATGAAGGTGTCGATCTAGGGCAAGAGGGCCCAGAGGGTCTAATTACCTACATGCGTACCGACTCTGTCCGCGCAGCTCCAGAGGCGATCGAAGCTGCCAGACACTATATCGTTAAGGAATTTGGCAAAGACTATCTCCCCTCCGATCCTCGATTTTTTGCCACGAAAAAAGGAGCCCAAGACGCCCACGAAGCGATCCGTCCCACCCATTTGCACTACGCTCCCGATCAAATCAAAAACTTTCTCACTGCGGATCAATACAAACTCTATCTCCTCATCTGGCGCCGCTTTATTGCTTCCCAGATGAATCCTGCCGTGTACGATACCGTCTCTTGTGATATCCATACCGATCAGCAACTCGTGCTCCGCGCTACAGGCTCGATGATTAAATTTCGTGGCTTTCTAGCTGTCTACGAAGAAAAACAAGATCATCTCGAAAGTGAATCGCAAGACGATACCAATAAGCTCCTTCCACCTCTTGAAGAGGGGCAAACACTCAAACTGCTCGAGGTCACCTCTGAACAAGCCTTCACCCGTCCTCCTCCTCGCTACACGGAAGCCTCTTTGATTAAAGAGCTAGAAAAATCTGGCATCGGCAGACCATCGACCTACACAGCGATCATGAGTAAAATCCAAAGCCGCGACTATACCACCAAGGAAAAAGGGACCCTTCGCCCTACCGAACTTGGTAAAGTGATCGCCCGCATGCTCGAAGATAACTTCGGGATGATCATGAACATCAGTTTTACAGCTGCCATGGAAGATGATCTCGAGCAAGTCGAAGAGGGGAAGACCCAGTGGAAAGACCTCATCCGTCTTTTCTGGAAAGACTTTATTCCCTACGTCGATACTGCTGAAAAAGAGGCCCATGTTCCAAAGATCATGACCGATATCGACTGTCCTCAATGCGGCCATAAACTCCAAAAAATCTGGTCCCGCCAAAAATACTTCTACGGCTGCTCTAATTATCCAGAGTGTAAATACACCGTTCCCCTGGAAGCACTCGAATTTAAAAAAGAGGATTACGACCCCAACTTTGACTGGGATCAGACGTGTTCTAAATGCGGTAGCGCCATGCAGCTACGCTTTGGTAAATTCGGCCCCTTCCTCGGTTGCTCCAAGTATCCTGAATGTAAAAGCATCGTCAACATCCCCAAACAGGGAGATGTTCCCCAGGAAGAAATGCCTGAATGTCCTGCCATTGGCTGCACTGGTAAAATGGCGCAGAGACGCTCTCGCTTTGGCAAACCCTTCTTTTCCTGCTCTAGCTACCCCGACTGCGACGTCATCGTAAATCACCTAGAAGATCTCTACGAAAAGTATCCCAACCATCCCAAGACACCCTACGTCAAAAAAGCCAAGTTTGGCAAAAAAACCAAAGGCAGCAAAAAAGAAAAAGCCCCAGCCACCGCCAAAAAAGGCAAAACGACCAAAGCCAAAAAAACCTCCAGTCAGCCCGCCCAATCTCTATCTAAAGAACTGCAAACTATTGTCGGCGCTAAAGAACTCTCCAGACCTGATGTGATAAAAAAAGTATGGGAATACATCAAAGCCAACAACTGCCAAGATCCCAAAAACAAACGACTGATCGTTCCTGATGAAAAACTCGCTAAAGTTTTCGGCTCCAAAAAACCTATCGATATGCTCAAGCTCGCGGGCGTACTCAATAAACACATCAATATTTAGTCCTACTATGGAGCGAATACGCTGAACAATGCATGCTCGCTTCCACAAGCATAAAAAAAACACTTATCGGTAAAATATTGACTCGGCCGGTTCATAATTATTCTTCTAACCACCAAAACCACCCATTACCGTAAACCTTTAGATTATTTTCTGAGGCAAATTGAAGCACAGCTCTTTCAACGCCTCGATCACCCCAGGCCCAATCATCCCCGCAAAGAACGCCATGATCCCGAACGTGAGGATACCATGCTTGGAGATCAGCATAACAAGCTTCGTATGTATGAGTCGCATCAATATAAACCAAATCAGGCACTGCATCGAATATTTTTGCAGCCTCAGTGCTTTCTAGACGAATGGGAACCACTTTATCAGTCACTTGAGCATGGATCATATTGGACAAGAATTGTCTATATAAAGTGGCCAATATTTGAGGATCATGATCTTCATTCGGAGACCCCTTCCATGTATCAACCGCGTAAACCTTGCCGTCACCTGGAATCATTTGCGCCATATCAATTGTAGACAATCCCATCCAACTCCCCACTTCCACAATCGTTCGCACTTGAAACTTGTCTATCAATTGAGCTATCGGTTCGTGGTTGGAATACCACCCATGGGGATAATATGGCATGAGAGAAACTTCATTGTAAGGAGGTGGTAAATCCTGGACATTCGGTGTATTAGCTACCACATTCGACAAGAACAACATCGCAAAACAAAGATACAGAATCTGATGCATACTTCTCCTTAACTTTTGCACATTATCATAATATTTTTTTTGCTCTCACAAGAAGATCATTGCACTTGCTAAACCTCAGCCAAGTAAGGTTGTTTTTTAATTTATTCTAATAGTAGCAATTTTAATTGCCTATACAAATCCCATTCCCAGCTCTTAGGTGTCTTGGTCAAGAATAGATAAGGAGAAACCTTTCTCCTTTTTTGGTTCTCTTACTCCCACTTCAAACCCGCATCCTTTGAGAATGCGCGGGTGACCAAAATGCTCGATCATGGGCCACTTACGACACACTAACGGCCTTAATGCATAGTTCCCACACGAACCATCTTTTTTTAGATACCTACACCCCATGACATGTACTTGTCTTCCTTCATACGTATGAGGTTCTTTAGCACGTAAGTAAAAACCGTTAATCTGCGTATTCCAGAAATGGTACAGCTTTCCAAATACGCCTCTTCCTTGTTCAATCATGATGTAGTGACAGCAATTCCCACGCCTCTTACACCCGCCTTTCTGTATAAATGGCGGCCTCACGATTTTTCTTGCCAATCTCTGCATCGAGAGATCCAGTAGAGCCAAAGGAAGAACGATCAAACGAATCGATACTCGAATCCAGTGTGGCACCCATTGTTTAGGAATGCCTTCTTCCGGAGGTTTTGGTTCCGAGGTTGCATCACCTACTTCTTCTAGTACTTGATCAAGATCGATCATATTCTTCCCTCAAGGAAACACTATAGCCAAGACAAAAAGCCATATGCACCCAAACATAGCTGCGGAATAAATTTTGATTAAATTGTAATACAATCAGCATGACCAATAAAGAAACAAGCAATGCATAGATCGTTCCTTTTTCTTCCATTGTTAATTCCTTAATTCTCGTTACAGAATAAAATCGTTTGAAATAGAGAAAAAAGAATACGGCAAATGCCAACGTTCCTACCACACCCATCGAGGCCAGTAGTTCTGTTAGCACGTTCGTTGGGTCATAGGGGATCAACATCTCCTTGGTCACCTCTGACACATTCGTGGAATTTTCTTTTTGGAACAGAAATGGCCCCACACCACCAACACCTACCCCAAACCACGGATGCTCTATAAACACATTCCATGCATTCACAATCCCTTGCCATCGTTCCACAAAAGAACCATGCGCCATGAATCCCTGCCTAAAGAATTTCCAGAATGTATTCAAAAAAATGTCTTTTGCTACTACAGCTATGACGGCAAAAAGGGCTGCAAAACTCAAACTAAATAACGCCAGTTTTTTAACCATTTTTCTTTTACAAGATCTCACCCAACGACTACTTTGCAAAAGAAAAAACACACCAACCATCACGAAATACGCAAAAAATGCACCGGTCGACGTCGAAACAATAAGCATGATATTAACCAGAAAAAGATGCATTATCTTTTTCTTTTCCATAACTGTTTCGAAAAAAAACAAATAACAAGCATTATAATACATCACATAGGCAATCATATATAATGCGAAATAGGAAGGCTCGTACGTCATTGCTTGACCACGCGCTATTGTCCCTCCTATGGTTTGCCCTACAAAAGGAAGTAAAATGCCTCCAAAGGAGGCAAAAAACTGTAAGGCTCCGAAAACACCCGTTGCAATGAATGATGCCTTATAGATTTTAAAAACCTGCTCACGGCCGTAGGCCAATACCAAGTTATAAGGAAGAATAAAATAGATACAAAAAGTAAAAAGATACAAAAGCACATATCCAATAGCCCGCTTAAGCATTGGGCTATATACCGCTGATATCGCCATCAAACCCGTAGTAATCAAGAAGGAGAAAAAAATTTTCTTATCCAACTTCCACGGCTTTTTCGAAATAAATAACATCGCAAAGATCGCAAATGCCAAAGCATGATTGAGTTTACATCGAAATATAGATACTTTAATGCTAAGAAGATCTGCAGAAGTTGTAAAAAAATAGAGAAAACTCAGAAAGAAAATGATATTTTTTGTAATATCTAATTGTCCAAATAACCACTCCCTTCGAAAGATAACTCTCACACCCTTTCCTTTTCACGAGATTTGGTTTCTACTCGAACAATATCATCCTCTTCTAGATAAGCCCCCACTTGGACTTCTATAATTTCTAAAAAAGAGGAGCCTGGATTATGCAAACAGTGGATCGCTCCTTTGGGTACATAGATACTTTCGCTTTCAAAAACCAGCATCTCTTTCTCACCAATTGTAACCTTTGCTGTCCCTTCTACAACGACCCAATGTTCGCTACGATGCTGATGGAATTGCAAACTTACGGTAGCTTGGGGCGCAATGCTGATCCGTTTAATTTTATATTGGGCCCCTTTTTCTAATATCGTATACTTACCCCAAGGACGATGTACTTCGGCATGCTCTACTACTTGCTTTGCTCCTTTGTTCTGCAACATCTCAACTAAAGCTTTTACTCTCTGAGATTCTCCTCGTTTAGCAATAAAAAGAGCATCTTGTGTATCTATGACTAGTGTATCTTCAAGGCCAATGGTCGAGATGAGTCTCTTGTCTCCAATGATAAAACTCTTATGCGTATCGATAGCATGTACATTACCAATCGTCACATTCAGCGCATCGTCTTTATCTAAAATCTGATACAAGCTATCCCAGGAACCCACATCAGACCATGTTATCTCAAGAGGCATCACCACAGTACGGTCCGTTTTTTCCATAATAGCATAATCAAAAGAGATCTCAGGAAAAGTTTCGAAAACCTGCCTAAACTGCTTTACCGAAGCCTGTTCACAACTCCCAATATTGCTTTGATGTTTGCAGGTTTCCTGCCAAAATGTTTTCCTCGTTAACATAAATATTCCTGTATTCCATAGGAATTTTCCACTCAGGACATACCGTGTCGCAGTATCGAGATCTGGTTTTTCGACGAAGGCCTCAACAGAACTCACACGTTGCGGATGACTTGCTTTGATATATCCATACCCCGTCTCAGGAGAATTCGGACGAATGCCAAAAGTTACGATGTTTCCTTGTTTAGCAATTTCTCTTGCTTCCTCCACTTTATCAAGAAATATTTCCTCTGGTGAAATCAAATGATCTGACGGACAGACTAAGACAGACTCTTGAATTTTTAAGTGATACGTTTCTTCGAGGACTTTAAATGCCCAGGTAATGGCTAACATCGTATTTTTACGCGCAGGCTCTAAGAGGATCGCATCCTCTAGCGATGGATGAATGCAACTCAATTGTGAGCGAACAAGATGAACATATTCCTCACTTGTAATAAAAAGAAGGTCGCTTGGAGGGAATCGTTTAAGAAAACGAAGCGCTGTTTTTTGTAGTAAAGAATACTCGCTTCCAAATCGTAAAAATTGCTTTGGATATGCAGATCTAGAAAGGGGCCAAAGACGCGTTCCACTACCGCCAGCAAGGATAACGATTTTCATGAAATTCCTTATATCTATTGCTTACAAAATCTCGATATTCTTGTTTGAATCGCTCTTCACTGAATTGACCAGCATGTTCTTGAATATGTTCAGGAATAAATTGATGTTGTATCCTGTCAAAATGTTGTATGGCTTCGGATAGAGATGAAATTGTTTGTTCTGAGAAAAAAAGACCTGTTACACCTTCTACCACTGTCTCTAAAACTCCACCTCTACCAAATGCTATAACGGGTGTACCTGCAGCCTGTGCTTCAACTGGTGCGATTCCAAAATCTTCCTCGGCCGCAAAGACAAAGGCTTTAGCCTGAGCCATGAGTTTACGCATGTGTTCATCGGGAAGCGCCCCAAGAAGTTCGATATTGCCTTTCGCTTTTTTCTTAATCGCGGACATTTCAGGTCCATTACCTACCACAAGTAATTTCTTCTCTGGCATTGCTGCAAAGGCTTCAACAATTAAATCGACCCTTTTATAAGGAACCAATCTTGATACTGTAAGATAAAAATCTTCTTTGTCATCTAGAAAAAAATGGTGCGTTGCCACAGGAGGATGTATGACTTTTGCATCTCGTTGATAGATTTTTTTAATCCTCCTTGCAACACAGTTTGAGTTCGCAATGAAGTGATCTACACGAGATGTCGAAGTACTATCCCAATGTCGTAAATAGTGCAAAGCCATCTTGGCTACTGGTTTTTTTATCCCTTTTACTTTGCTAAGATATGGATGGTACAAATCCCAGGCGTATCGCATAGGAGTATGACAATAACAAATATGAAGCTGTTCCGTATGTGTGAGCACTCCTTTAGCTACTGCATGAGATGATGAGAGAACAAGATCATACGAGCCAAGATCAAACTGCTCTATCGCAAGAGGAAACAAAGGCAACAAATGACGATATAATGAGGTTGCATAGGGAATTTTTTGCAAAAATGACGTGTACACTACAGGCCAAGCATTTACATTACCGCTGTCGTGCACTAAAGTATGGATAGGTCCAGGAAATAGGCTGTGGATAGATTCTAAAACCTTTTCTGCACCCGCATGAGAAACTAACCAATCGTGAACAAGCGCTGTTTTTATCGCCGGCATAACTCCTCTAATACTCTACAATGCGCATCAGCACATTTTTCCCAGCAAAAATCACGACTTCTCTTCAGTCCTTTTTCCCTCAGTTCATGGAGCAATTCAGGTTGCTGTACAAGACGCTTAAGAACCTGCCCCATTTCTTCAGGACGATGTGGATCGAAATACACTGCAGCTTCTGCACATACCTCTGGTAAGCTCGCCATTTTTGAAACTGCAAGAGCACAGCCAGAGCTCATAGCCTCTACTGCTGGCGAACCAAATCCCTCATAAAAAGAGGGAATCACTGTTGCAATCGCAAGTCTATACAGTGAAGGAAGAAATTCTTCTTCGACAAAATCTAGAAAATGGACTCTATCTACTAGTTTTGAGTGTTCGACAAACGCTTCGGCTTGTTTGTCAGCATGAATCAATTGCGTACGCTTTCCCACAACAACAAGATGTATCCCCTCCAAGGAAGAAAGTACGCCTAGAAACCCTTTTAGAAGTCCTAAAAGATTTTTATGGGGTTTAACATTCCCTACAAAGAGAATAAATTTTTCCGGCAGGTGATAATGCTGTCGCGTTTTAGAAGACAGGCCATCTTCATGAGATAGAAATGCTTTACGATCTACTCCAGGAAAAATAACGGTAATTTTTTCAGGTTCTGTATTGAGGTGTGCGCATATTTCTTTTTTAGAAAACTGAGAAACCGTAATGATCCTTTTGCTCCGCTCTGCAGCCATTTTCATTACTATTCTGGCATATAAACGTTGCGTCCAAGAAAGGTGCCTTGTCATAGCTAAATGGTTGACATCATGTAGAGTAACGAGTCGATTCTTTGCTGCTGTAGGAAAAAGAGGCACGTTATAATGTGGAGACCAAAAAACATCGCATTTAGGAATGAGAATTGGTAATTTTATTTGTTCTTCGACCGAATAAATAGGAGCATTTAATACAATGAGCGAAAATCTACTTAACCATGGTAGTTTTTTTAACGCAGCCTCATGAATAATCAATCGGATTCGAAAAGGACCGTGTTCAATCAATGGAAGAAGATTACAAAGATACGTTCCTATTCCAGAAGATAAAACCATTCTTGCATCGATGCAAAGCTCTCTCATACAACGTCTCTAGAAAGCGATGCAATCTGGCGTCCAATAGAAAAACTTGCCGTAGCAGCTGGAGAAGGAGCGTTAAGAACATGAAGCACCCTTCCTTCCCTAGTAAACGAAAAATCATCTAGCATCAAGCCCTCCTTAGTAACAACTTGCGCACGAATTCCAGCGCCACCAGGAAGAAGATCTTGTTCCTGCAGGGCCGGGACAAGCCTTTGCAAATCACGTAGAAAAGCTTTTTTGCTAAAAGAACGATACAATTCTTTAATACCAATTTTCCAATATCGTCTAGCCATTTGCCAAAATCCGGGATAGCTCAACATCTCTTGAAGATCTCTAATATTCACATCTGTTTTCTTATATCCTTCTCTAGAATAGGCTAAAACAGCATTGGGACCAGCTTCTACTTTACCATCGATCATACGCGTTAAATGCACACCGAGAAAAGGAAACTTCGGATCTGGAACTGGATAGATCAGACCATTTACAAGATATCGACGATCTTCCTTCAGTTCGTAATATTCACCACGAAAAGGCAAAATTTGTTGCTCATACTGCGTATTGGATGAAGTGAGTCTTGCAATTCTGTCGGAAAAAAGCCCTGAGCAATTGATGATCGTTTTTGCAAGATAAGAGCCATGTTGCGTAGTAACCTCATGATCTCGAATATCAATTACTTGTTCTCCAAAGTATATTTCAACAGCTTCCCGCTGAAGAATTTCTACAAGCCTCTTTGCTACCTGCTTATAATTAATTACAAAACAGTGAGGAATATGAATTGCCTCGATGGCATTCACATATGGCTCTATATCTTTGATGCCTTGGGGGCCAATCAAAGAGATCTCTGCTACTTCATTGGCTTGTCCTCTTGCAAAAATCTCATGTAACTTTGCAAGCTCGCAAGTTTCAGTAGCGACAATCAACTTACTTAACTGCTTGAGGGGAATTCCGTATTCATTACAAAATGTTAGCAGTTCTAATCTACCCTCCTTGCAATTGCGTGCTTTATGTGAACCTGGCTTATAATAAACCCCAGAATGCACAACACCACTGTTATTTCCTGTTTGGTGACACGCCTCTTTTTTTTCTTTTTCAAGAAGACATATCGATGCTTTAGGCGACTGTTTCTTTAACTGATATGCTGTAGCAAGCCCCACAATGCCTGCACCAATAATGAGATACTCATAGTTATGTTTCATAGTTTGGGCAGAAGTTGTTCTTTTTGTTGTAAGAGCCAATTCGTTGTTTCCTCTATACCCTGATCAAGATTTCCTTGAGGACACGAAGGTAATAATTGACGTAGCTTATCTATGCAAAGCACTTTAGATCGCGCTCCCACGTATTTGCTCGTATCGTAGAATATATTTTCTTTTGGGTACCCAATGTAGGTGCAAATTTTATCTGCAAATTCTTTAATAGAATACTCACAACCTGCACCAAGATTAATCACACTATTTTTTTCTCTTTCTACCAACATAAGCATCGTGTTGACAAAATCTTGCACATGAATGAGTTCTCTTTTTTGCTCACCATCACCCCAAAGCATCACCTGTTCTTGGTAAAGCTTGCCTCGCAAAATTTTGCGCATGAGATCAAAAATAAAATGCATCTGACGCCCATCTGTGTGATATCCAGGCCCATATAGAGTGGATGGAACAAAATAAAGATATTCGAGCCCATATTGCTTATGGAGCGCCATAAGCCCCACCAATAACATCCTTTTTGTCATCCCATATGTAAAAAGACTTTCTATGGGTTTTCCTTGTAGATAATACTCCTCTTTCAAAGGAAGTTCCGGATCATAGCCACAGCTTGTTCCCATGCATATCATTTTCGCTTGCGGCTGCTTAGCTTGCCACCATTGTAATACATGTGTGTTAATCTGTTGATTGATGATCCACTGCTCGCCAGGATGGTGCAAACAAAAATCACCCGCCTGTGTCCATGCAGCTAAGTGGAAGATTTGATCAAATAAGAGCTGATCAAACGCATGTAACGATTGTGCATTACGCAAATCACAGTTCCCTGAGTGTACGCCGACGACTTCATGTCCATATTGCACAAGGCTCTGGCAAAGAAATTTCCCAAGAAATCCTCGACTTCCAGTAACTAAAATACGCATAAATTTAAACGTTCACAAATTGATTATTCTTGATAATCCGATAGGCACTAATCAACTCCTGAATGCCCTCATCTAAAGTTTTCTGAGGTTTCCAACCCAGTCTTTCGAGTTTTTCATTGCTAACAATATAATCACGCTTATCAGGATCCTCTCCAATAGCCGCGCTATGAATATAGAGCTCCGGAACATATTGTCTGATTTTCTCGCATAACTCTCGCTTACTTAAATTCGCTTCCGTGAGTCCAACATTATAAGCATGCCCCTTCATCACCTCATAATTCTCAATCCCGAATAAAAACGTCGCAGCAACATCGCGCACATGAATGTAATTGCGTTTGAAATGTTCCTCAAAAAGGACGATCGAACGATCATGCACTGCTCTGTAAGTAAAATCATTCACAAGCAAATCAAGTCGCATGCGCGGCGATACTCCGAATACCGTTGCAAGACGAAAACATACCGCTCTACCAGTATCCAATAATTCCTGCTCAGCCTGGACCTTCAACTTGCCATACAAAGAAATAGGAAATAGAGGAGTTTCTTCTGTGCAAAATTTTCCTGACTCTCCGATGCCGTATCCACTGTTTGTATTAGGAAAAAGGATCTTCTGATATTTAGAGGTTTTATCCAGAACCATTCTTACAGCATCATAGTTGACAATTCTCGTTAATGCTGGGCTCATTGCGCAAGCTGGTGCGCCAACAATAGCTGCCAAAGGAATGATAATATCTGCTTTAGGAAGCAGCTCCTCCATAACTTGAGGATTGGCAACATCCCCTTTAACAAAGGTAAAATTCTTATCTCCAAAACATTCTAGAAGAGTGACTTGGCGATATAGAAGATTATCCACCACAGTGACTCTATAGCCAGCTTGAAGAAGCATTGGAGTCAATATTGAACCGATATAGCCAGCACCGCCTGTAACAAGAATATGTTCTTTGATCATATGTGATTTACTCTAAAATTAGTGGTTCTAAGATTTCTTGGGCTTTTATATAGGATTCTGGGGTTCCGATATCTATGAAAAGACCATCTACGCGAAAGCTGGCCATGCCTTCTTTGATCAACCCTGGGAAAAAATCTTTCTCAAGAGAAAATACCGCTGGCATATTTTTATCAAATACAGTTCGATCAAAAAGGTATACGCCACCATTAATCCACCCAGGCAGGGAATTTGCTTTTTTTTCATGGAAAGCAATTACTTTTCCTTGGACATCGAATTCTATATTTCCAAATCGGCTCGCATCTTCGACATGCGTATACGCTATCGTAACGGGGGGGTGAAAACATTCATACATTTTTCCAAGTGGACAAGCGAGATAAGAATCCCCATTCATGACAAACACTCTCGGTGTATTGGTCAAAGCAATAGCCTTTTTTACAGCGCCACCAGTTCCAAGAGGGGTCTCTTCAAAAGAAAATTCCAATTCAAGCCGTCCAGACCACTTAGAAAAATGTTCTAAAACAACCTCTGCTTTATACCCTATTGCCAGTACAACTTTCTTAACCACTCCAGATTGCTCAATGTGTTCTAGCAAAAGGTCTAGAAAAGCCACTCCTCGAATTGGAGCTAAAGGCTTGGGAAGATGTGGCACGGCTTCTCTTAGCCTTGTCCCCAACCCTCCAGCCAATATAACTGCATCTACCATGACTAATCTTTCATATAAATAATCGTGCTGCCGCTGTTTTCAAAGCAGACAGGCACAGCCATTAAGTTATGTAAAGCTGCTTTTACAGCGTCTTGGCGCGAAGGCGGCACTAAAAGAGCTAAAAAACCTCCACTACCAGCCCCGCATAATTTCCCACCGTATGCACCTGCTTGTTTAGCGGTTTCATAAGCTTGATCCACTATCGGATTAGAAATCTTGCTGGACAATTGCTTTTTTAACGACCAACTTTCATCAAGCAGTCGACCCAAAGAACTCATCATTGTATCTTCTGCCTCATGAGCAATAATATCCTCTGCTATAAATACCATCTCGTACATTCTCTTAAGATACGCATCATTGGTTAAGCTATGCGTACGCTCCATTTGCTCTTTTAGAATCTCACTGGCATACCGAGTTAGTCCTGTGTAAAACAAGAGAAGATGTTCTTCAAAAATTTTTAATCTCTTTGGTGTCGCAATTACAGGACGAATCTGTTTATTATCAGCGTTAAATTCAATGACATTCACCCCACCAAAAGCAGCATGGAATTGATCTTGTGATCCTACATTTTCACGTATTAGTTCTTGTTCTACAAAACATGCCTCTTCAGCTAATACCTGCTTTGACACTTTCATTCCTCTTAAAGCATAAAGAGCATTCAAAAATCCTACTGTAAAAGAAGAGGAGGAACCTAAACCTGTTTTAGCAGGCAGATCTGAAAAAATATGGATATCGAGATTGCTATCGCAATTCTTAAGCTTCAGGCATTCCCGAATACTAGGATGCTCAATCTCATCAAAGGTTTTTACTAATTCTGTTTTCGAGTATCCAATACGTATCCTGTGATCAAAATAATTTCCGGGCGTGCTGATACTTACATGCGTGTATTTGTCGATCGTAGTGCCAAGCACTGCACCAACATGTCTGGAATAGTACCCTGGATAATCTGTCCCACCGCCAAATAGGCTGATACGAACAGGAGTGCGCGAGATGATGAGCATCGTAAGCTCCGATGTAAATGAAATGCAGTTTAGCTAAACAGCTGGATGCAGAAAAGACTTTCCTTATTATCACCTCTAAAAAAAGATACAGCCTCCATGACAAGGGCTAACGAATTCTCACCCACTTGGGAATTTTTCTAGCCAGCCTTCTTTTCTTTGCCCTCTCACTCTTCCTTGTCTCTTCATAAAGCTGCTTTGCATCACAGTCTTGGTTCTGCGCATACTCCTGCAAAACACGGAAAAAATAAAAATAAACATCTTCAATCATCAAATACTTACGCACAAATGCGTTTGCATTTTCAGCAATATGTTTACATTCTACGTCGTGCTCCTGTGCCCACTGGATTTTTTCGATCAAATCTTCCATTTGATTACTAATTGGTACATAATGCACATATGGTTCCAGAGCATCATAAAACCATTGCGAATCTTCCGATTCCTGTTTAAAAGCAACACTATTGGACAATAATCTCCAAAGGAACCCTGGATACGTTGAGGTATATCCATCTAACACTGGCAAATACGCCCATCGTAAATGTTGACTTTGATAAATTCCAGGTCTATTGAATGGTTGTATGAAAGCTATAAGTTCAGAAGTTGCACTAAAACCTGGAGAACTGAATCCTGCATCCACGAAAGTGGGATAGAGAGAGGACAGCGAGCAAATCTTATAGCGTGGCATTTCTGAATAACGCAAAGCAGTCTCTGCATATGAGCTTTGACTCATACCAAGACGCGCAAAATCGTTAGGTTGTCCACGCCAGAAAGCGCTTTTGTATTTTATTTCCCAAGGCCACTGAGAAAGCGCTCCTATGATTTGTTGCGATAGCGCTGCCCACTCAGGAATCGTAAAACGATCTGGGATAGAAATGAGATAAGGAGCATCTTTTTTTCTCGCATAAGTCAAAATAGGCGCTTGATCTTGAAAATCTTCCGTAATCCAAAAATCTCTCGGTTGAAAATCAAATGGCGTACCATCGTTATGATTTATAATAAAATCGACATTGGGTAAATCAGGAATCCCTGGATAGTCTGCCAAGCGTCCGATAGTTCGAAAAAATGCATCCATTCCAAAAGGATCCGGTCCGTATCGGTAAATCTTCCCCTCGATAATTCTATAACGAGAACAGCCATGCCCCCCCACGCATCGTGCAAATTGAGCAAACGTCTCGTTTAAAGCTTTTTGCGTAATTTTCTTAGAGCTAAAAGGGGAAAATTCTTTTTGTAATCGATTCATCATCCATTCTGGCGTTGCTTCCGAAAATTTTGCCTGTAATTTGGCAATGTCTATAGTAGAGATAAAGTTACTATCTGGTAGGGAACGAGGCGAGTGATAATCTCTAGGCGCATGAGCATAAGGACTGTCCGCTGCTAAAGCGGCCATAGCCATAAAAGCTCCCACAGAAAACACTTTCCTCATAAAACAATCCTCATTATTAGTTTTTAATAACTAACACCACCTCAAGCAAAAGCCTGTCCAGGCCCCAGATGCAGCCAGCTTTGATACAAGATTTTCCTAACTTTTACAATTCAGCATGACCCTGTACATACAAGCCGTTAAGCTACTCATAAACAGTCGATGAAGGAGAAAAAATGAAGCGTTTTATCAACGAAGCCTAACCCAATTAGGATTCCCTTCCGTTTCATTTAATAGCCGTAATGTATCAAAATCTTGGTGGGTAGCGTATTCTTGCAAAACACGAAAAAAATAGAGGTAGATGTCTTCTATCATAAGATGCTGACGGACCAAGGCGCTTGCGTTTGCTGCAATGCGTTTACATTCTTCCTCGTGCTGCTGAGCCCAAAGAATTTTCTCAATCAAGTCTTCCATGTTGTTCTTGATAGGCACATAATGCTCATAAGGGATTAGAGCATCATAGAACCACTGTGACTCCTCCGATTCTTGCTTAAAGGCAACGCTATTCGACAAAAGTCTCCAGAGAAATCCTGGATACGTTGAAGTAAATCCATCCAAAGTAGGTAAATATGCCCATTGGAGATGCTGCCCTGGAGAACAACCATCTTTGTTAAATGGTTTAATAAACTCTATTACTTCTGATGTTGCGCTAAACCCTGGTTGATTAAATCCAGCATCAACCAAACCCGGATACTGATTAGAAAGAAGGCAAATTTTATAGCGCGGCATTTCAGCATATCGCCGCGCTACTTCTTCATAGGGAGTTGGCCACATTCCTAAACGAGCAAAATCGCTTGGCTGCCCGCGCCAAAACGCACTTTTCTTTTTCCTAGACCATGGATATCTTGAATTAGCCTCGAGAATTGCCTCTGCAAGTCTCCACCATTCCGCAATAGTGAATCGATCTGGAATTGAAACGAGATAAGGGCAGTTCTCTTTTCTGGCGTAAGTAAAAATGGGAGCCTGATCTTGGAAATTTTCAGTAATCCAAAAATCTCGCGACTGAAAATCAAACGGTGTCACATCATTATGACTTATAATAAAATCGACATTAGGCAAATCCGGAATTCCCGGGAAATCAGCTACTCGCGCTATTGTTCGAAAAAATGCATCCATGCCCCAAGGGTCTTGTCCATGACGATAAATGCGTTCTCCAATAACTCGATACCGAGCGCTCTCTTGCGAGCCAACATTTCTAGAAAACTTCTCAAAAGTTACATCAAGCGCTTGCTGAGAAATTTTATTCTTTCTAAAATGCGCCATTTCTTTTTGTAAACGCTGCATCATCCATTCTGGAGTTACAGCTGCGCATTTTTCTCGAAGTTTTGGAATATCTACCGTATAAAAAAAACTTGTACATGGCATATCAACCGGCCCAGAATATTCACGTGGCGCATCAAGATACGGGCTTTCAGCCATCAAAGAAACCCCTATTACCATTGCCAAGACAAAAAAAGATTTTCTCATTTTTCTTTTGCTCTATTTATTTTTTAATGACGGCAATGTAGATCCCATTCCACCAAGAATTCATATCTCCATTTGCATTTGTAAATAATGCACGTTCATAAAGAACTTCATACCCCAACTTTTTGAACGCTCTGTCAGTACCTATACGTACATTGTCCCAATTCCAATCATCAATAACAGCAATGAACACATCATCCAAGACATCGTCGTAGTAGGTAAACGCTTGCTCTTGATCACTTTGTTCGTGACGACCATCATAAAAATATATGTTAATGGGATGCCGTACCACACTAGCCCGATCAATAGAAAAGCAATCAGCTTCAAAAAAACGTAAAGGCAACGAAGGAATAAACGTTTGCATATTCGCATAACAATCATTACGAGGCGAGCCAAATTCAGACCAATTTTCAATAGCAATAGCATCAATAACCGTATCCTGGTTCCCATAGAGAGCTGCAACTAAAGTAGAGCCTTTCCAGCAACCAATTTCAAGATACACTGTAGAAGAAAGCGAACAAAGATTATTGAGCAAATGCCTTACTTTTGGACTGGACATTCCGTGAATTGCAAGTACAGTAGGGGCAAGCTTGGATATTCCATGTTCTGCATTGTCAATGCTGTGTATTACATGATCGATAAGTTTTTTTTCTCTCACAATGAATAGTTCTTCTTGTGCTGGCAATACACTGCTACTAGTCAAAATGAGAAAAGATGCGATAAAAGCACAAAATCTTGTTACCATGGAATCCCCCTTTAGCGAGTCTGCGAGGCAGAAGAATAGATTTTTTTTTATTTGTAGGCCATAAAAATATCGGAGAAAATTTATCTTTGCACAGCTAAAACCCCTTAAAAAAGAGGGGGCTATTGATATATTTATGGAAACTTCTAATCAGAAAAGACTCTTGATAACAATGTAGCTACACAATTGGAAAAATTCTCCAATGAATGGAACTTTTGATACGCTTTTTGCATAGATCCCAACTTTCTTGCAATGGCTGTAGATTGCCTTAGTTCATTGATTCTCTGCCAAAACCATCGAGTTTCCCAATCGACAATAAGTTCCTCAAGACCATATTGGAGAAGTTCATCTGCTAGCCAGCTTCCTGCCAACACTACTGGCATTTTACCTGCTACAATAGCTTCGACAAAAATCCCCGAAGTAGAACAACGATAGGCAACAGGATCGTAAGGCAAAAGAATTACATTGCTTGCCATCATTTGCTGAAAGTATTCCTCACGGCTTAGAATCGCAGGCAATGAAACAACTTGTATGTTCGACGCAGAAAGCATCGCATCCTTAGAAGCTGCAAGTATCACTTCTAGATTTTCAAGCTCTGTAATCTCTAATATTTTGCGAATAGCGTTCAATCCTTTAGATGGTCGAGGAGGGCCTGGCCACCAGCAATGGACGATTTTTTTTGTTTCATGTGTTTCTGTAGAAGTTATTGTAAAGGCGTGTGGGATCGGAAGCAGATGCACTGCGCGTTTAAAAAGCAATTCCGCTTCTTGTTGAATACTTCTGCTATCTGTCAGGAAAACGCATTGTGATTTTAAGTGATTCAAAATCACCTTTAAACAAGCAATATGTAACCTCCCATTTAATTTAAATTTCTTTAAATCATATCGTAAAAAAATCCACAGATACGTTGTTTCTTTTTTAGATTTTTTTATAGCGAATGTAAGGTCCAAGAGCTCTTTTAAAGAGAAGGTATCAATAAAAAGAATCTTTGTCTGATTACAAATGTTTCTTTCTTTTAGGAAATTTTGAAATATATTGGAAAATACTCTGCTTTGAAAAGAGGATGTAAAATAAGGAAAAAACCGCATAGACAAACGTTCAATATTTGCCTCCTTATCGATGAGTACAGTGCACGATAAGCCATATTTTTCAATACTTTCTTGAATACATCGATGGTATACATAATCGTGACCGGCTTCAGTCTTAATACGTGGAGCCAAAGAATAGAAATGCCAGTTATCCTTATGCATAAACAGGAAAATGGAATTCTACTCCTTTTTCTAGCAAGTGCTGATTGTTTTTTAGAATCTCTTTCCTAAAGTTCCAAGCAAGCACATAATAAATATCCGGAGGAGACGCAAGCTCATCTTCAAGCTTGATCTCAAGATGGCTCCCAGGACTAAATAAACCTTTACGTAGGGGATTTTTTTCTACAAGGCAATCTAGGAGAGATTTGTCGATCCCAAAATAGTTAAGCAATGTATTTCCCTTTACAGGGGCTCCCATGCCAAAAATTTTTTTTCCCTGTTGCCGTGCTTTTTGCAGATATTCGAGATTTTGAGCTTTGAGTTGCTCCATTTTTATTGCTAACTCATGATATGCCCCAAGCTCATTACATTTTGACTCTTCTTCTTCTTTCTGTAGCCTTCGAAGTCTATCTGAAGAAGCTCTTGTGCCTATATGGCCAACATATCCTATAATGGACCCACCATGGATAGGGGAAAGGCAAGCATCAAAAAGTGAAAGCCCATGCCTTTGCAACAAAGTTTCAATTGTCCTTAGCGTATAGTAAAGCAAATGTTCGTGATATATTTGGTCAAAGGCCACGTTTTCCATGATTTTCTTCATATAAATAAATTGCACAACAAATACTCCATTTGTTTTAAGCAATTTTTTAATCGCCGCCGTAACGGAGTGCAACTCTTCTAAATGAAAAAATACTCCTGACGCATTGATGACATCGAATGGTTCCTGAATCGTCTCTGCAGTAGATAAGTTAAAAAATGCATTGAGAGTAGGGATGCCTTTTTCATTGGCGATCTGCGCAGTTCTTACTGACGACTCAATGCCCAACACCTCATAACCAAGTTGCTGATAATAAAAAAGTTGAGAACCATCATTAGATCCAATATCGAGGACTCTTTTCATGGGTTTGCCCCAAAAAAATGTCTGGTCTACCTGATTTGCAATTTCCTGAAAGTGCATTCTCAAAGATTGAGTGATACCAGAAAGATATGTATGGTTCGAAAACATTACTTCTTTTGGAACGGTATAATCAAGTTGGGCTGTTTGACAACATGTGCAATAAATAACACGTAAAGGATATAGAGGCTCCTTGCCTACTTCATCAACAGTGAGAAAGTGATTACCCCAAGGCTGTTTTTTTAGATCGACTGCAACTTCAAATTCCTTAGCATCACACACACGACAACGCATAATCACTCCCAATCGATCATTGAAAAACAGGATACAGAGGCTCTATTTCAACCCTCAAGGCGTCCTTCATTAAAAAAATCCCATTCAGGGAACGAACCAATAATAATTTCCGGTATATCCAATTTCTGCGAATATTCTTTTCCACTCGTCAACATGCAAAATAGATTTTGCTGTGAGGTTCCATCGATAAAGCAAGTCTTTTTCTTGCTCATCCCGATAAGCATCCACAACAACAAAGCTTTTTCCCTTGCTAACCCTTTCAATTTCTCGCAAAGACTGCAGCAAATCTTCCCCTTCAAAATTATGTATTGTATTGATGGAGGTAACGAGATCGAAAGACTTATCAGGAAACGGCAAATCTCTTGCATCTGCTACTTGCAAAAAGGGTTTTACTGCAGGATGTGCATTTTCAATAGCGTAAGACGAGATATCGATGCCTTGTACAGTGATGCCAGGAATCAAATTCGTAAAATCATATAACATAAACCCTTTAGCACACCCAATATCCAAAATGTGGCTTTCTGAGGTAAGCTGATAATGTTTTTGAAAATTCGGAACCACTGGGTGCCAAAATCTAGGGTGATAGTAATGTCCCCCATATCCCTGGTTGCGTGGCCCATCGAAAAACTCTACCCCAAATTTTCGAGCAATTGCTCGATCTTCTTCTGTCTTCTTTTCGAAACGATCTTGAAGGTTTCTCTTTGTCTTAGGGTAATTAACAAGGAGATCAATTTCTCTTTCCATAAATGCGTTCTCTTCTAAAAAGGACCTGTAAAACTAGCATCAGGAACATCTAATGGCTGTTGCATGCGAAGTTGTAAAATCTCTTCCAGAAGAGCTTTTGCGCGGGTAGGTTTTCCCATCATTTCCAGAATTTTCAAAGCAATTTCTTTTGACGTCGGATAATAATGATTCGACAATGCCCAACTTGTAGGACATGGATGGTCGGGATAGGTAATCCGAACCGGTGGAGATTTTAGACTATCAAAGGCCTCCTCAGCAAGAATCGCTAATAACTCTGAGGCAAATCCACAAGTTCTCCAATCTGGATCTAGTACGATCACTCTTCCTGTTTTCAAGACCGAATTAAGAACTGTCTCTTTATCTAAAGGCTTAATGGTACGCAAATCGATTAACTCAATAGAAATCCCGTCATTTTCCAATAGACCAATTGCTTTCCAAGCTTCTAAAGTCATATGGGAACAAGCTATAACTGTTATATCTTTCCCTTCGTTGACTATTTTTGCACTGCCGATAGGAACTCTATAAATCCCTTCAGGAACTTCTCCAAAAATATTATGCAACCACCGATGCTCTAAAAAAATAACTGGATTATTGTCTTCTACGGAAGAAATTAAAAGCCCTTTAGCATCATAACAATTCGATGGCATAACGACTTTTAACCCTGGAATATGAGCAAACAGACTGTGTAATGTTTGGGAATGCTGTGGCCCTTGTCCCCATCCTCTTCCAATTAAGAGACGAATGACAAGAGGGACATTTGCTCTGCCACCGAACATGTAATGCCACTTAGCCGCATTATTAATTAACTGATCTAAAGCCAATAAACAAAAATCGACCCTTTGATGCGTCATGATGGGGCGCAAGCCCATGATAGCCGTGCCAATAGCCACCCCTGTCATTGCATTTTCTGAAACAGGCATATCCATGACACGATCAGGCCCATATTTTTGTTGCAACCCAGACGTAGTGCCAAAAAGGCCCTTCGGATCAGGAACGCCAAGTCCCATTACGTAGACGCTGGGATCCAATTCCATAAGTTGATCTGTAGCTTCAAGAATGGCCTGGTGAAATTTCAGTTCTCTTCCCATAATCCTCTTTATTACGCGTAAATGCTTGCGTGGGGGTCAAATATTGGAAAACTACTCTTCTCAGCAAAAATAAAGGCCTCATCAATTTCAGCTTGTATTTTCTTTCGAAAAGACTGCAGAACTTCCTCTGTTAAACGTTGCTGATCACGAAGGCGTTCTTCGTATACTTTTAACGGGCATTTTTTATGCCAATACTGCACTTCTTCTATAGGACGGTAACCTGCATCATCATCAATATTAGGACCACAATGTTCTCGGAAGCGATATGTATCAAACTCAACAAAACACGGTCCCTTACCTTCTCGGATATACTGCATTGCTTGATGAGTTACACGATATACCTCCTCAACATCATTGCCCGAACCTTGCAATCCGATCATTCCATGAGCTCGAACAATATCAACGCGACTCCTCTTAGGAGATTGTCTCACAGAAAGCGGCGAGTAGACAGAATAAAGATTGTTCTCGCAGACAAAGAGAATTGGGAGTTTTTTCAAAGAAGCAAAGTTAAGACTTTCTGCCCAAACCCCTTCCTCCGTAGCGCCCTCTCCGAAAAAAATAACCGTTACTCTATTTTCTCCTTTAAGAAGTGAAGCAAAAGCAACTCCCACTCCCACGGGAAGACTTCCTCCCACAATAGGCGTGGTTCCAATGATATTAGCCGTCAAATCTATCAAATGCATGGACCCTCCTATACCGGAGGAACATCCATCTACTTTCCCGTAGATTTCTGCTAACATCTTGCACAGGCTCCCGCCTTTGGCGAGGTAATGGGCATGAGCTCTATGGTTGCTAATGAGATAGTCGGTTTGTAAAATGTTCTTACAAACCCCAATAGCTACAGCTTCTTGCCCAATGCTTAAATGAACAGGGCATCGCATTGCTTGCTCAGCATATCGATATCCAATAGCCTCTTCAATCATACGAACCCGAAGCATCTCATGAAACAGCTCTAGGGAAATCTCCGCAGATATTTTTTGGATCATTGATCATCTCTTAAGTTATGACTTATTCCGTAACGGGCATCCAAGAATTTTTATGTCTACGTAATTTATACATGTCTATATCGCTATTTAATGCATCCTCCAATACGGATGAGCCGTACCTATCAGATGCAACACTAAAATTTCTTCCTCTTACCCCCTTGCAAGAAGTTGTAGCAAGCCAGGTACAACATTCCACAACTTCTTTCATGGGCGTACATTCGTTATTGTTCAGTCTTTCCACAGTTCTTTGATAATTAAGACCAGCAGCCTTCGTTCCCAATCTTAGGGTCGGTTCATGAATTTTAGTGTTTACACATCCTGGGCCAACAATGACAAATCTCGTATCAGGAATTTCCGCATCCAATAACTCGCACATTTTAGTTAATGCGATCTTTGAAAGAGTATAACTCGAATAGTGAAGAACAGCATTATTTGTCCCGCCGCCCGCAAAAAACAGCACACAGGGTTCCGCAAATTGCGCTTGTAAATTTCTGTAAGGTAATAACCGATGCAATATTCTGAGCTGTCGTAATAGATTGATTTGTAATCCAGCTTCCCATGAATCAAAATCTACATTCTGAAAATCTCCAATAGGTTCTAGATTGCCTGGTGCTATAACAAGAATATCCCAACTCGAACACAACATAGTCAATGAGCAGCAAGCCGATTCAACAGAGTCAACATCAAGGAGGTCGCACTCGACAAATTGCATTTGAAAATTCGCCGCTAATGCCGTTACGGCAGGTGAAGGAGTGCGATACGTTCCAAAAAGATTCCAACCCTTTAGACCCCACTCTTGAGCAATAGCCGCTCCGATATCACTTGAAGCTGAAATTATAATAGCATTCACAGAGCCCCTAGGTTTGATTTATACTAAGGCACCTTCTTCTAATTCTTTACACTCTTGTATCACCATCTCTAATTCCTGTGCTGGCAGTTTTGGATCAAGATCTTCTAAACCAGCCCCAAATTTAAGCATGGGCACAATTTTCTGTGCTTCTAAGATTTCAAGATGGCAAACGAAAGGACCCTTTTGCTTACAAATAGCTGTCAGATTGCTTGCAATATCTTGATGATTTTTCAAACAGACATAAGGGATATGAAATGCCTCCGCTAACTTTTGATAATCGGGAAAAGACAGCCCACTGGCCTCATCTACTGCTACATAGCGGGATTCCAACCAAATATCGATCGTTTGCCTAACTGTAGCGTGCCCTTTATTATCAAAGATAAAAATCTTAATCGGCAAATCATACTTTCTTATAGTAGCAAGCTCTTGAAGACACATCATCAAACCACCATCTCCAATCAAACAAATAATCTCTTTACCAGTCCCCAAGGCTGCGCCAATACTAGCAGGTAGCGAATACCCCATGGGAGTATGATTCCATGCTGAAAAAATTTTTTGCCCAGCTTTTGTCTCAAAAGCTTGCATCATCCAACAAATATTGGCTCCTGTATCAGTTACAAGAATACAGCCTTCTTGCACTACGTTAGAAAGCTCTTTGATAAATACATAAGGGTTGATTTTTTCTTGGTGGACATAATCTTGTTTTGTGCAGACAGGATAACGTTGCTTCCATATATTAATCTGCTCCCGCCACAACGAAAAGGAATCACCTATGCTACATAGGTAAAACTTCTCACACTGCTCAAAAAAGCTTTTTAAATCGGATAGAATTGGCAAGTCTATATTAAATGTCGATGGCCCAAATTTATTGATTTCTTCAGGATCAATATCCACCATTACTTTTCTAGCGCTCGGAGCAAAAAGACTCTGCTTTCCCCCTGTAATCATTTGAGAAAGTCTGGTCCCTATGGCTATCACCAGATCCGATTGCTGCGCAGCAAAATTTCCCCAACGAGGACCACAAACTCCAACGCCATTCATGTTGAGCTCATCATCATAGGTCATCAAATCAGTAGCGCCCCATGTTAAGAGAACCGGCATCTTAAAATACCTGGCAAAAGCTATTGCTTGTTTTTCAACTTTAGCACAATGCACTCCGGCTCCATAAATCAATACGGGACGTTTGGCCTGTCTAATTTCCTGAAAAAGGGCCTTAATTTCGTCTGCAGAAGCCGTTGGAGAGTTTTTACAAGGAATGTATGACTGTAACTTTACAGGATCAATCTCTACTCTTTGTAAATCGTCCGGCACATCTAAAATTACAGGACCGGGACGCCCTTCTTGTGCAATATACACTGCTTTCTCAAGCTCGTAACGTATCATAGAAGGATCTGTTACAAGTTTAACATATTTCGTCACGCTTTCGAATACCGAGGTAATATCAGTCTCTTGAAAGCCGCGTTGTCTTAGGTTTTTATTAGGACGAAGGCGAAACCTAGCGACTTGTCCTGTAATACAAATCATGGGAATGGAATCAAAATAGGCATTACATACGCTTGTAAGCAGATTAGTAGCTCCTGGGCCACTTGTTGTCATTGCAAGCCCCAACTTACCAGACGCTCGTGAATACCCATCTGCGGCTGCGGCTCCAAACTCCTCATGTTGCACACAAATATGCTGCATGGTTGGATGCCTGCCCGTTGAATCTGCCAGATGAAGAACAGCTCCGCCGGTGACCAGAAAGTTGTGTTCAATCCCACTGCCCGCTAAGAAATCTACTATGTAGTCAGAAAGCTTCATATAATGTCCCAACTAGATTTTAGAGGCGACCTTAACATAGCAAGCTCCTTTTTGTTGACGAAAAAATAATTCCGAAACTCTCTAAGACTAACAAAATTGGATTTGTCGAATCCCAAAAAAAACCATTGATTTTTAGATGTTAGCCTTGCTAGCTTTCGGTCTTGATTCATTATTACCCTCGTGAAAATTATGATGAACTTTGCTTCTAACTACTTAAAAAACGTGATCGATATAGCTAGCCTTATCGATACTCAACTCATAGAGTGTCTCGTCAGTGACTTGTGTGATTTGAAGGAACGTGAAGGTCGTCTTTTTTTTCTTGGTGTTGGGGGAAGCGCTGCAAATTGCAGCCATGCGGTCAATGATTTCAGAAAACTTTGCGACATCGAAGCTTATACCCCCGTTGACAACATGTCTGAATTGACAGCACGAACAAACGATGATGGTTGGAGTACTGTTTTTTCTTCTTGGTTAGCTACTAGTCGGGCTAATGAAAATGATGCGATCTTTATTTTTTCTGTTGGTGGCGGCGACGAAATTAACAACGTCAGCCTAAACATCGTCTCTGCTATTGATGAGGCTAAAAAACGCGGATTGAAAGTTTATGGAATCGTCGGTCGACAAGGTGGCTACACAAAAAAACTTGGGGACATTGTTATCGTAGTGCCCACTGTAAATCCTGTGTATGTTACACCGCATGCGGAGGCTTTCCAAGCAATCCTCTGGCATTGTATTGTTTCCCATCCTAGGCTGCAGTGTTCTCCTGCAAAATGGGAAAGTTTAATGCAGGGCGCTGTTTGTTCATGAATAAAGCATTTTTTCTTGATCGCGACGGTGTTATTAACCGTGCTATTGTGAACAATGGAAAATCTTACCCACCTCTCACTCTCGAGCAATTTGAGATATTGCCAGGAGTACCTGAAGCTCTTAACTTACTGCACAAAGCTGGTTTTCTTTTAATTGTTGTAACAAACCAGCCCGATGTTGCACGAGGACATCAAAAAAAAGAAGTAGTTGAAGCAATGCACGCTATGCTCCTGAGAGAATTCCCTCTGCATGCTATAGAAGTTTGTTATGATGAAAATAGCCCATGTTACAAACCTATGCCAGGAATGTTATTACATTCTGCGCAAAAGCATAACATCGACCTATCGGCGAGTTACATGGTAGGGGATCGCTGGCGAGATATTAGCGCTGGAAAGACCGCAGGTTGTTACACTGTTTTTATTGATCACTACTACGAAGAGCCATTGAAAGAAAGACCTGATCTTATGTGCACGAGCTTGTTGGAAGCAACCTTAAATATTCTCGATCACTCATGATCATTGGAGAGTTCGAATGAATGCATTAAAAAATCTAAAAATCAAGATCTTTGCAGATGGAGCTGATTTAAAAGGCATTGAAGAAATGCGCGCAAAAGAGTGGATAAAAGGATTCACAACAAACCCCTCTCTTATGCGACAAGCTGGCGTGAAAGATTACATGAAGTTCGCAAAAGACGCTCTAGCTATCGTTCAAGATAAACCTATTTCCTTTGAGGTGTTTGCTGATGATTTTTTTGAAATGGAAGAGCAAGCCCTTGAAATCGCTTCTTGGGGACCCAATGTTTATGTAAAAATTCCGGTGACAAATACCAAGGGCCAATTTGCAGGTCAGTTGATCCAGAGACTATCAGAAGCTGACGTCAAACTTAATATTACAGCTTTGTTCACTCTTGAGCAGGTAAAAATGGTGATGGATAATCTCATCAATGAAACGCCTGCTATCATTTCTATTTTCGCAGGTAGAATCGCAGATACCGGAAGCGACCCCGCGATGATTATGCAAAAAGCTTTAACCCTCCTCGAACCCAAAAAGAATGCCGAGCTCTTATGGGCAAGCCCTCGTGAAGTATTTAATCTCATTCAAGCTGATGACGTAGGATGTCACATCATTACCGTTTCTAATGATCTTCTGAAAAAAGTTCACCTGCTAGGAAAAGATCTAAATGAATTTTCATTAGAAACTGTTAAAATGTTCTATAAAGATGCTGTGGAGTCTGATTATACCATTACCTGTAAACTCTCTCAGTAGGAAGGATTCTAAAATACCAGCCATGGCTTTTCCTGAAACTCTTGTAATGACACTAACTTATGCACACTTCTTAAAATTATGCGCAAAGTCTCTTGGTCATATTCCTAAACTATTGTCACCTGAAACATCTGAAAATTTACTCGCGCCAAAACCAAAAACAGGGATACACTAATGAAAAAAATTCTTATCACGGGCGGTGCTGGTTACGTTGGCACTGTTCTAACCAATCAGCTTCTGAAAAGGGGATTTGCAGTCATTGTCTATGACGCTATGTATTATGGATGTAAATTAAAACCTCAGCCTTCTTTGGAGATTATTGAAGGCGACATCCGTGATATAGAAAAATTCGAAAATGCAGTAAGGAGCGCGGATGCTGTTATCCATCTTGCGTGTATATCTAACGATCCTAGTTTTCATCTTGACGAGTCTTTAAGTAAAACCATTAATTATGACTGTTTTGAAGCTCTTGTTGTTGCAGCAAAAAGACACGGCGTTCGTCGCTTTATTAATGCATCCTCAAGTTCAGTGTATGGCGTTTCATCTCATCCAAAAGTGACGGAGGACCACCCTTTGGTCCCTCTGACTTTATATAATAAATATAAAGGCCTTTGCGAACCTCTGCTATTTAAGCATCAATCTAAAGAATTTGTTTGCGTGAATATCCGACCAGCGACCATCTGTGGCTATAGCCCTAGAATGCGTCTTGATCTTTCAGTTAATATTCTTACTAATCATGCAATAAATAATGGAAAAATCACAGTGTTTGGAGGCGCACAAAAACGTCCTAACCTTCACATTAATGACATGTGTGATCTCTATGAGTTTCTACTAGAAGTGCCAGATGAAAAAATTGCTGGAGAAACATTTAATTTTGGACATCAAAACTATACGATAGCTGATATTGCCCAGATGGTGAAAAAAGCAGTGATGGAAGAATTTCCAGAAAAAGGAAACATCGACATCCTCACAGCTCCAACTGACGATATCCGTTCATACCATATCTGCTCAGATAAGATTGCACAAAAACTAGGTTTCTCCCCCAAGAGATCTATTGAAAATGCCGTAAGGGATCTCTGCGCTGCTTTTAAAAATGGATTTTTGCCAAATAGCATGGAAGATGAAGAGTACTATAACGTAAAGTCTCTGAAGAAAAAGGGGATTTGTTGATGAGCCATCAACCTTGTACAGTTGTTACCGGTGGGACTGGTTTCATTGGCAGTCACATGGTGGATCTATTGCTGAGCCTTGGGTTCTGCGTTCGTGTGATTGATGATATGAGCTTGGGCCGTTATTCCAACCTCGATCATCATAAGCACAATCCTGCTCTTACGATTGACGAAGTAGATATTAGGCAACTGAACTCAGACAATTCTATCTTCAAAAACGTTTCCTATGTATTTCATTTTGCAGGCATAGGAGATATCGTTCCCTCTATTGAACGCCCTTCAGACTACATGTCCGTGAATGTACAGGGAACTGTAAAAGTATTAGAAGCTTCCAGGCACGCAGGAGTACGAAAACTCATTTATGCTGCGTCCTCTTCTTGTTATGGCATTGCAACAACCCCAACAGATGAAAAAGCGCTAATTCAACCCCAATATCCTTACGCATTAAGCAAGTATATGGGAGAGCTGGCTTGTTTTCATTGGCATAAGGTCTATGGCCTTCCAGTAAACTCTATTAGAATTTTCAATGCATATGGAATCCGATCGCGCACTTCTGGAGCTTATGGCGCCGTTATGGGAGTTTTTCTAAAACAAAAACTGGAAGGGCGCCCTTTTACAGTAGTTGGTGACGGCACACAAAAACGCGATTTTATTTACGCTTCTGATGTTGCCAAAGCTTTCCTCTGCGCCGCTGAAACGAGTATAGTTGGGGAAATCTATAATTTGGGAGCTGGGAATCCTCAATCCATCAACTATCTAGTAGAGCTATTACAAGGGCCTACTGTTCATTTACCTAAACGTCCTGGAGAACCCGACTGCACCTGGGCGAATATTGATAAAATCACTCAGGAACTTGGATGGAAACAAACGATTAGCTTTGAAGAAGGAGTCTCTCAAATGGTGGCAAATATTGAATATTGGCGAGAAGCGCCTCTCTGGGATCCTGAATCCATTGCTAGATCCACTAAACTATGGTTCGATCGCTTATCTGCGGAGGCCTGTTTATGAAAGTCGATGACATTTTGCAATATAAAACCAAAGTCAAAACTGTAGATGAACTCACCGCACTACTCCCTCCTAGACCTCGCCAAAAAAAAGTGATTCTATGTCATGGAGTCTTCGACGTTGTACATCCAGGTCATGTAAGACATTTACTCTATGCTAAAAGTAAAGGAGATACCTTAATCGTTAGCATTACTGCTGATGAACACATTACAAAAGGAAATGTCCGACCTCATGTTCCCGAACAATTAAGAGCCATTAATCTCGCAGCATTTGAAATGGTAGATTACGTTATTATCGATCGCGAATCTACGCCATTAAAAAACTTAGCGGCTCTTCAACCGGATTATTTTGCTAAAGGATATGAATACGTAGGCAATGGCACCCATCCAAAAACTCTGGAAGAAATCACTGTCTTAGAAAGTTACGGAGGCGAAGTAATTTTCACCCCCGGAGACATTGTTTATTCCTCTTCTCAATTTATCGAAATGTCCCCTCCTAGAATTGGGGAAGATAAACTTGTAATTTTGATGGATATCGAAGGATTAAATTTTAATGATCTCCGCGAAGCTATTAAAAGCTTTGCAGGCATTAAAATCCACGTAGTTGGTGATTCGATTGTCGATAGCTATACGCAATGCAGCATGATTGGCGGCATGACAAAAACTCCAACAATGAGTCTACGTTACGAGAAAAAACAAGACTTTACCGGAGGCGCTGCCATAGTAGCTAAACATCTCAAAGCCGCAGGCGCAGATGTTGTTTTCTCTACAGTTTTAGGGGATGATGTCTATAGAGATCATATCTTGAGTGATCTGAAAAATTGCAATGTACATTGTTTACCAATCATCGATTCTCTTCGTCCTACAACAAATAAAAATGCTTTTGTCGTAGGAGATTACAGAGTATTGAAAATAGATACGCTGGATAATCGCTCTATCTCAGAAAAAATCCTCAAAGAGCTTACGACGCAAATCTCACAGACCTCTTCTGATGGCATTGTTTTTAGTGATTTTCGGCATGGTATCTTCAATCGCAAGACCATACCAACCCTTATTTCCGCAATTCCAGCGAATACCTATCGTGTAGCGGACAGTCAAGTAGCTAGCCGTTGGGGAAATATTCTTGATTTCAAGGGATTTGATTTAATTACTCCCAATGAAAAAGAAGCTAGATTCTCATTGGCTGATCAAGATTCAGTTATTAGATTCCTTGGAGCAGATCTTTTTAAACAATCTGAGGCCAGCACTTTGTTTCTAAAACTAGGAGATCGTGGCTTGATTGTATTCCGCAATCGCCCCGGAACTCCCACGGTTAGTTTTTTTGTAGATAGTTTTGCAGAAAGAGCCGTGGATCCTGTCGGTGCAGGCGATGCCTTGCTTGCTTATTCCACATTAGCCATGATTCAAACTAAGCATGAGGCGATTGCTGCTATTCTCGGAAGTTTTGCTGCAAGTATTGAATGTGAGCATAATGGTAATGTCCCCGTAACACCAAAAGATCTTCTCGACAGAATCGATAGAATCGAGCGTCGCATTCGGTACGAAGGCTAATAGTTCATGAGAGTTATCATCGTAGGCCTTGGGATCCAAGGAAAAAAAAGGGCGGGTATTGCAGGTGCCGATTGCGTGGCAACTGTCGACGCTTATCAACCAGAGGCTCAATACCATCACGTCGCCGATGTGCCTTTGCATATATATGATGCAGCGCTCGTGTGTACCCCCGATGAGTGTAAAATTGAACTCTTGGAGTATTTTCTACAACATGGCAAACATGTCCTTGTAGAAAAGCCCCTTATAGCATCCTCCAATACAGATTTAGAACATCTGCAAGGATTAGCCCAACAAAATAAAGTAACTTGTTATACGGCTTACAATCACCGCTTCGAGCCTCATTTTATAAGAATGAAAGAGGTGCTAGATTCAGAAATACTCGGACAAATCTATTCTTGTCGCCTATTTTACGGTAACGGCACTGCAAGGGATGTGCGAAATTCCCCCTGGCGAGATAAACACACTGGTGTACTAAAAGACTTAGGATCCCATCTTCTGGATACAGTTTTTTTCTGGTTTGGCAACCATTCTTACAATTTCCGCGTACTGAGATCTCATAATTTTGAAAATACTAGCCCCGATCATGTGGTCATTGGCTCAGAAAATGTTTATGCAATTGACCTAGAAATGTCTTTACTAAGCTGGAAAAACCATTTTACATGCGATCTCATATGCGAAAGAGGCTCTGCACATATCGAGTCACTATGCAAATGGGGCCCTAGTCAATTTGTGCTGCGTCACAGAAAATTGCCTAGTGGCAAACCTACAGAAGAATCGATAACGCTAGTCCAGTCAGACCCTACTTGGGAGATAGAGTACAAATATTTTAGAAAAATTTGCGAAACGGCTCACTCAAATATTGCTAATGATCTTATGATCAATGCCATTCTGCAAAATCTGACATCAGAAGTTCTATTAGGAATAAAAAAATGACCTCGTTGACGATTGCTTACGTAGGTATGACGCACCTTGGGCTTATCTCTGCCGTTGGAGCTGCAGAAAAAGGCTTTAATGTTGTGTGTTTTGATCCTGATAAACATCAAATTGAGCTTTTGAAGGCAAAAAAGCTCTCTATTGTTGAACCATCTTTGCCCCAATTGCTAGAAAAAAACTTAGAGCGGTTACATTTCACCTGCAATCCAATAGATCTTAACCTCTGCGATCTTGTCTACATAGCTCCAGATGTTCCCACTAATGAATTAGGACAAAGCGACTTCACCAAAATTCATGAATTGATCGATCTCGTTTCTAATTTCTTAAATAAAGAATCCTTTCTTATAATCTTGAGTCAAGTCTCGCCTGGCTTTACACGTAAACTTGTATGGCCAAAATCACAATTATTCTATCAAGTGGAAACTCTGATCTTTGGGCAGGCCATAGAAAGAACCTTAAATCCTGAACGATTTATTCTGGGCGCCTCTGAACCAAGTAGGCCAGTCCCCATAAAGCTTTCGATATTTTTACAAGCCTTTGACTGTCCGATCTTCCCCATGCGTTACGAAAGCGCTGAACTCTCTAAAATAGCTATCAACATGTTCCTTGTTTCTTCTATAACCACAACTAATACCATTGCCGAACTCTGTGAAAAAATAGGTGCTAATTGGAGTGAAATACTTCCTTCTTTACAACTGGACAAACGAATCGGAAAACATGCATATCTAGCACCTGGCCTAGGAATTGCAGGCGGTAATTTAGAAAGGGACATGGCAACATTTTGCTCTCTAGCAGATCTTCATGGAACAGATGCTGGGGTAGTGAGGGCCTGGAAATACAATGCCAATCACCGATGTGATTGGGTGCTAGAAAAAATCCACGAATGCATCTTGCCACGTAAAAAATGTCCTATTTTTGCTATTTTAGGCCTTTCCTATAAAAAAAACACTGCGTCAATTAAAAATTCTCCATCCCTTGCTTTGATTTCTTGTCTACGTGATTTTACAATTCAAGCTTTTGACCCAGCGGTTAAGTCCCTACCTGATTGTTATTCTGCTATTCAATCTGTAAATTCTTCTGTCGAAGCTTATCAAGGCGCAGATGTCTTGATCATTATGACACCTTGGGATGAGTTTCGAAACCTCTCTCCCCATGACCTAGCTAAAGCGCTCAACGAGAAAACTGTCATAGACCCTTATGGCGTTATGGATGAATCGACATGCATCTCTGCAGGCCTTAATTATCACCGACTCGGAGTCTAATTTGGAGTTTCTATGAATACACTAAAACATACATGGCCAGCTAGTCAGAAACCTGAACGCGTTGTCATCTTAGGTGCTGCGGGTTTTATAGGAAAAGCCTTAGTACGTCTCTTAGAAAAAGAACACTTTAATATTCTAGCCTTGGGACGTCCTGAATTAGATTTATTAGCAAAAGATGCTGCAAGAAAATTAAGCACTTTATTAAGACCGACAGATGCTCTTGTTTTTTTGTCAACACTCACCCCTGACAGAGGGCGCGGAATCGATGCTTTTGTCAAAAATATTCAGATGGCAGAAACTGTATGTTATGCCATAGCAAATACTCCCCTCTCCCATGTGGTTTATTTAAGTGCAGATACAGTATATCCATTACATAGAGGTCTTATCTCTGAAGAAAGCCCAACCGATCCTGAAAACCTCCACGGGGCCATGCATCTAGCCAGAGAATATATGGTTAAAGCAACAACTACTGCACCTGTGGCTCTCCTCCGTTCAACTCTTATCTACGGTCTAGAAGATACACATAATTCTTATGGCCCTAACAGAATGCGCCGAATGGCTTTAAAAGAGGGAAAAATCTCCTTATTTGGCAATGGGGAAGAATATAGAGATCACATTTTTATAGATGATCTAATAACTCTTATTGTTCTAACACTGTTACATCGGAGTGTCGGGATTCTTAATCTGGTTACTGGTCAATCCATTACTTATCTAGAACTTGCAAAAAAAATTGCCGCTTTATTTAACCAACAAGTTGAAGTTTTGTATACAGAAAGAAGCAATCCAATTACCCATCGTCATTTTGATGCAAGTGCGATTTATAAAACTTTTCCCTCTTTCTGCTTTACACCAATCGATAACAACTTAAAAACGATACATGAAGAAGAACTAAGAAGCAGTGTTTGCTCTTATAGATGAGCAAACACCCATGAATTATAAGGATGAGATTATGGGTAAACGATACGCAGTTTTAGGTGGCGGTGGATCTTTTGGAGTGCATACATGTAAATATCTCCTCGAACACCCAGATACAGAGCGAGTTATCTCTGTTGGACGTAATAATCCTAAACCAGAGCCTTTCACGCTAAATGTTGGAACAAATGATGCTAGATATTCTTATCATTCGTATCATGTAACTTATGAACTAGATTTAATGCTGGATTTATTAGATCGAGAAAAACCTGAAACTATAGTCAATTACGCCGCACAAGGTGAAGGAGCTGTTTCCTGGAAAAATTCGTGGCGCTTTTTCGAGACAAATTCAATGGCTTTGGCGCGTTTAACAGAAGAGCTTATGAAACGTAGCTATCTTAAACGTTTTATTCAAATCGGTACTTCCGAGCTCTATGGTTCAGTAAATATCCCAGCCAAAGAAGATGCTCCTATTAAACCTTCAAGTCCCTATGCCGCTTCAAAGGCCGCTTTTGACCTTCATCTTATTTCTATTCACAATGTTCTAAAATTTCCGATGAATATCATCCGTCCTTCTAATGCTTACTGTGCTGGCCAGCTTCTACATCGAGTTATTCCCAAAGCTGTGATTTGCGCATTAATGGGGAAAAAACTGCCCTTACATGGTGGGGGACGAGCTGAAAAATCCTACATTCATGCTAAAGATTTGGCTCGTGCCATCTATTTGGTTAGTGAAAAAGCCCCTCTAGGCGCTGTTTACAATGCCGGACCTGAAGCACCTACTTCAATACGTACTCTTGTAGAAACCGTGGCTAATGTTATGGGCTTGCCCTTTGAAGAATTATGTACAGTTACTGAAGATCGTCTGGGACAAGATTCAAGATACTGGCTTGATTCCAGTGCTATTAAAAAGGACGTGGGATGGGAACCTCAAATTTCTTTAGAAGAAGGCGTAAAAGAAGTTGTTGAGTGGGGGAAAAAGTACCTACACCATCTAAAAGAGTGGCCTTTAGACTATACTATGCGAGCTTAATTGACCGACCTTGCATACGTTTTTGATTAAGAATTGAAACGTATGCAAAATACACCGTTAAAAATTGCAAATGAGAATATTATGCAAAACACCTCTAATATTTTAGACGCTATAATTTTTGGATTGCCGACGATTAAGGATCACCATTGCACTACTAGCGCGCCGTATGCCTTACTAAAGCACATTGCACGACATGAAATAACCTCCTTATTTTCTTCGTCAGACACAGAAGCCAAGTCTTTCGGACCTTTTGGAACTCTAGCTTTCCCTTATCATAAAATGGGTGCTATCGATTCCTTGGATTTATTCGGACTAGATGAATTAATTATTTTTAGTTTCTACTGGATAAACCGCAATCGCTACCGACGAGTATTGGACATTGGGGGAAATATTGGGCTCCACTCCATCGTTATGAGTCGATGTGGCTATGAAGTAAAAGTCTTTGAGCCCGACTATATCCATTTTAAAAAACTCATCGAAAACTTGTCATTAAATAAGAGCACTAATGTTAACCCCATTCAAGCAGCAGTATCCACTAAAACAGGAACAGCCGAATTCGTAAGAGTGCTCGGCAATACGACATCTAGCCATCTAGAAGGCTGTAAGAACCCCTATGGGGACTTAGAAAAAATCACAGTAAATATTGAAAGCTTCAAAGATTTGATCCACTCTGTTGATCTCATTAAAATGGACGTAGAAGGTCACGAAAAGGATCTTATTTTATCTACAACTGCAGAAGACTGGTCTCATCTGGATGCTATCATTGAAGTCGGATCTAAAGAAAATGCAAAGGCTATCTTTGACCATCTGCAAAAAATCCATGTCAATGCCTTTGCCCAGAAAAAGAATTGGGCAAAGGTATCTTTTTTAGAAGATATGCCTATAAGCCATAAAGATGGATCTTTATTCATTTCCACAAAAAATGAAATGCCCTGGTCTGCATAACACCCCTTAGAAAATAAGCAGGGCGATTTAACTAAAAATTTTTGATAGCAGATCAGGTAACATGGCATAGTAAACACCTCAAATTTAAGAAAGTTCTATGTCACGCCGCAAACCAATTGATACCAAAATCCTGGAAGCCAGCAAGGAATTTAATGCCGGGGTCTTTGCAGAGACAGTTAAGGGGGCGTTTGCCGACTTGCCTGATTATCGACGTAATCAAAACCGAGTACTGTATCCTGTTTGGTATCTGTCTCTTGTAGTTCTTTGTGGTTTTTTTTGTAGATGCAACACGATCGAGGAAATTGCTGACTATGCTGATCTTCAAGAAGACTGGTTTTCCTCTCTCCTTGGAGAGAGAGTCTCAGCTCCTTCTCATGGCGCTCTTTGGTGGTTTTTGGTAAACCCCCCCGCCGGGGCTCTTAGGAGCTATATTCAAAAATGGTTCGGAAAAATTCCAGGCGCATTGAAGGATCAGCTATTGGCGATCGATGGCAAAAGATTGAGGGGTGCTAATTTCCTGGATCATATCACCCACGTAGTAGAATTATTTGCTGCAGAAGATCGATTATGCCTTGCAGTAGAAAAAGTTCCCGATAAAACGGTTGAGAAAAGTACCTTGCCGATCATTCTGGAACAGGTAGATGTAGAAGGAGCGATTATTTCAGGGGATGCGCATTTCACTGTACCCGAATCAGCAGAACGTATCGTTGATGCAAAAGCAGATTATCTGCTAGCTGTGAAGGACAATCAGCCCTCTCTTTGCGCTGAGATGGGAAATTTTTTCGATCAAGCTCATGCAATTGAATGGGACGAACTTCCTCATTCATTTCATCAAGAAATAGACAAAGGTCATGGTCGCATCGAAACTCGAGAAGTTCGAGTCGTGGAAGATTTGGACTGGTTGCCTAATGCCGGCAAGTGGAAAAACTTGGCTTGTCTCGTCGAGGTTCGCTCGACAAGACAAAAAATCGGATCAGCTACCAATGAAGTTTTCAGACGGCTTTATATTTCCAGCCGTCGAGCATCCGCAAAGGATTTTGCTAAATGGGTCCGGCAGCATTGGAGCATCGAGAATAAATGCCACTGGATAGCTGATGTAATTTTCGAGGAGGATGATAATTTAATGGATCGAGGATACAGTGCAGAGAACATGGGTCTGTTTCGGCGTTTGTCCATGAATATAGCTGCGGTTGCTGATCCAGAGAGAGGACTTGCCGCTGTGAGACGAGCAGCAACTTTTAGTACTGGATACTTAAAGGGAATTTTGACAATTGTTTTCTGCAGAGCGGTGTCAAAAAATTTTAGTTAAATCGCCCTGATGAAGAGCTGGAAAAATATCAAGTACAAGTAGTGGACATAAAAGACATTATTCAAGGTATCGATCTGATCAAAATGGATGTAGAAGGTCATGAAAGCGCCATCCTCCTCGAATTAACGCCAGAGCAACTCAAACAAGTAGACATCCTCGTTGAGATTGGGTCTCTTGAAAATGCCAAAAGCATTTTCAATCACATCACCAAGGCGGGTGGTCACTTGTTTGCTCAGAAAAAAGGGTGGGGAAAAATCGACTCCCTAGATGAGATGCCTACGAGTTATAGAGATGGCACTTTATTTATTTCATCGAAGCCTAAAATGCCCTGGGGGCTGTGTTGAGACTATTTAATCTCAATATTTATAGAGGAAAGTGTATTGATGAGATCATTTCCTTTATCAATGAGCAGAAATTCGATATTGTGCATTTGCAAGAGGTTGTGGGGAAGTCATTTAGTTATCCTGGAGTCGATTGTTTTGCTGAAATAGAGAAGCATACAGGCCTTCGAGGAGAGTTGTTTACAATGTGGCACCATAAGGGGCATGAAAGCGGTCATTGTGGAAATGCCACATTTTTTAAATCATCGCTCAAACTTAAAGAGAGTCTCGAATACCGCACAAAACCCTTCCTCGAAATGGAAGATCCCGATCTATATCCGACAGAAGATCACCCAAAGGGAGCTCTTTTTCTCCGTTTTGAAACAGGGGGAAAAGAGTTCTGGTGTATCAACGCTTATCTAGCATGGGGGCCGACCCCTTTCGATGAACCCTACAAAGTGCGAGATGCCGAGTTGTTGGCAAAACAAATAGTTTCTCTTCAACATCCTTTCGTACTCTCCGGAGATTTTAACGTAGTCCCTGAGACAAAAGTCGTAAAACTCTTAGAGCCCTACGGACGAAATTTAACCTGTGAGTATGGTTTTTCTAATACTCTAAATCCCCACATGCATAAAGCTAAACATCTATTTCCCAAAGGATTGGCGGTAGATTTTGTCTTTGTGCATCCAAACATACAAGTGCACGAATACAAAAAATTAGATGCTGTTGAGTTGTCAGATCATATTGGATTGACTCTCGACTTTTCCATTCTTTCAGAGGCAATTGCAAAATGACTTCGATTCGTTTATCTGTAGCCATGGCAAATTTCAACCATGCTCATTTTCTCGCAACTAGAATTCCTTCGATTCTGGAACAATTAGGTCCGAATGATGAATTTGTGATCGTAGATGATGGTTCTACGGATCACAGTGTAGCTTTAATCGAATCCTATGCTCACGCCGATGGCAGGATCAGGCTGATTCGCCATCTCAAAAATAGAGGGGTCATAGAGGCCGCCAATCGTTCATTTCAGGAGAGCAGAGGCAAATACCTAGTGTCCCTTTCAGCGGATGATCGCATCTTACCCGGATTTATAGACAAAACTATGAAGGTATTAGAAAATCATCCAGATATTGCCTTATGTTGCTCAAACTGTGCATTATGGTATGATGGGTTTCCCGATAAGGATCCCAGCCAAATTTATACGACCCCTCTTATTCCCGGAATTGAGAAGCCCACTGTTTTCCTTCCTAGCCAAATCACTAGAGTGTTTAGCAAAACGCCCTTTTGGATTCCTGGACACACGTCGATTATAAAAAGGGACTTATTGCATAAATATGGCGGAATGGATGCTGGATTGGGTTATCTTTGCGATTGGTTTTTAATCCATTCTATAGCCTTTTTTCACGGAGCGGCCTACATACCAGAAGATTTATCTGTATGGAGACAGGATATCGACAGTTATAGCAAACAAGCTTCACCAGATTATGTATCTAGAATTGAGATGAGGATTTTTGGACTTTTATGCGAAAAAGAGAGAAAATCGCTGCGAAAAAAATTTAGAAAATCTGGACTTCTCCGTCTTTATGTTCGCAAAAGATTTTTTCAGCTTTGTGTCTTTCCTCGTTACTGGGACTTTATCCTTTTTTTTCTAATAAGAGGTGTCAAAAATCGTTGTAAGAGACTGTTTACAAAGAGGACAAAGATCTGATGGCCAGAAAAGACTCCAAGTCAGGGAAATTGCATGAAAAATTTTGAACCCTTTTGACAAGGAATTCTTTATACTCGATTGTAAACTTGCAAACTGTAGGTAAGTCCTTCAACCTTTCCCCAAGGGTCATGCTCAGTTGCTTTTGGATTCGAGTTGGTTCTTTTGCCAAAGGAGTTTCTCCTTTCTTGGGACGACCTTTCTTTTTTGTTGGCGGGGTTTCAACCTCTACTGGGATTTCCTTTTTTGCGGGTTTTTCGCGAGCCTCGATGGCAGTTGCATCTCTGGAGAGATGTCTTGAGATTGTTCCTGAGCAACTTTTTTTGATGAGGGCTTCGTGAATTTGTTGAGGAAGCCCTGCCTCAGCAAATTTGGCAAAGACTCTCGAAAACACAGATTCGCTTGGAATGTGCTTTCGGGTCTCGAAACCACAGATAAGCCGCAGATGCCTGTCTGAATGAAGACGTTCGATGAGGTGGAAGTTGTTGGCAGCCCCAAAAACGACTTGGAGATGAATGCATTTAAAATCTCACGGCGGGATTTTGGCGGACGCCCGGCATGGTTCAGGAAGCGGGACTTTTTGAGAGTGTATAGTTTGTAGGACGTAAGAGAGTCCTATAAGGGTTTTTGGAATAGGTCCCGCCTCGTGCTCGAGGTCGGGAAAAAAGGTTCGTTGAATTTGATGAAGACCATGTGATATAAACGTGAGAAGTTTGTTCATTGCCCTGCTCTTGTGTCGTTCTAAGCAGACAACATTTTAGGGTAGGGCGTGACTTTTTAAAAAGTTTTTGCTTTTACAAAGCCTCGACGAAGGAAGGGTTTTGCAACTGCCTCACGAGATAAATCTTCAGCAGATTAATCAATTGCTTGAAGAACTTGAATTAGGGAAAGTAGCCAGAGACATGATCGCTTTTTAATGAGGAATGATGTCGCAGATCCGTCTCTCTGTAGCAATGGCCAATTACAATCATGGGATGTTTCTTGAAGAAAGAATTTCTTCAATTTTAGAGCAATTAGAGGCCGACGATGCGTCAACGGATCAGAGTGTTTCAGTCATTGAGAAATTTGCGGTGATAGACACGCGCGTACGACTAATCTGTAATACTCAAAATATGGGTGTAGTTAAGTCAGCAAATAGGGCCTTTTCATCCAGTAGAGGTAGATATCTTTGTTCATTATCGGCGGGTGATAGGATATTGCCAGGCTTTATTGATAAAACTTTAGGTGTTTTACTAGAGCAACTTGATATAGCGATCTGTTGTTCCGCATGTGCAATATGGTTTGATGGTTTTCCGGATAAGGATCCTCAAGAAGTATATGTGGATCCCTTAATTGATAATGCCAAAGAGATTTTGGTGTTTCGACCTCAGCAGGTAGTGAAAATTTTTCGTACAACTTCATTCTGAATCCCAGGACACACTTCGATCATGCGCAGAGATTTAGTGTTGGACATAGGAGGCTTAGATGAAAGGCTCGGGCATCTCTGTGATTGGTTCTTGCTGCATTCTATGGCACTTTTCCACGGAGTAGCTTATATTCCAGAGGCTCTTTCGGTATGGCGTCAAGATATGAAAAGTTATAGTAAAAAACTTGAGAAAAGCCGGAAGTGTAATGCTAAATTTCACATGAAGATATTTGATTTGTTATGTGAAAAAAATCATACGCGTTTGAGATCCTTGTTCAGAAGGCCAGGTATTCTTCGTGTTCATATTCGTAAGAGTTTTAACAAGCTTCTTTGGCGCCCATCCTATTGGGATTTTCTGGTTTTTTATGCTTTGCAAGTAATAATAAATCGTGGAGTGAAGTATGGGCGTATGCTAACCAGGAAAAATAAGTCATGACGGGGGCCATATATGTTATTACCCATCACAAATTTAACCATAGTACACAGTCTCCACGTTGTAAGGCATTTGATCAAAGATTTTTACAAAGCAACAGAAACTTCATTTACTATTTAATCGATCGAGAACTTCCCGAGCTTTTTCGTAAAAAGAATGTAATTCAAGAACATGCTCTCGATGAGCTGCTTTACGCCGCTGGTGGAAGATGTTTAGGAGAGTGGTCCTTTCTTTTAGCGGAAGAAAAATATAGTTTTTGCGAATATCCCTTTTTCATGATTTCTTCTCGTTTTTATGAAAAAAATCAATGGCTACGAGCAGATCTAGATCAAGAGTGGGAAAGGTTATTTGCTTATTTTTCGGAATACCGTTTTGGGTTTTTGCCGAGCTATGATCGTCCTCTACGATGGTTAGATCTGGATTGGAGGAAGAAATTACAAAAGGAAATATGGCGGTATACATTTTTTCCCTGGAAGGAAAAAATGTTTACATTAACAGAACAACTTTTTGGGGTGAATGTCCCCGATGAGTATCGGTATGTGTCTGATCTGCAATGTAATTATATTGGATTTCGTGACAGGGAAGCTTTGTTGGAATACATTGCCTATTATCGCCCTCTTATCGAGTATTTTTTTGATGACAATTATCAGTTAGTACAAAGTTTGGAGCCGTATATTAGGAAAACAGGGGCTTTTCGAAATGAAAAATCCTTCACGTTTTTTTTAGAGATTTTGTCGCATCTCTTTTTCTTTGTTCACAATGAAAAAGTCTTTACATTGCATTATGATGGGTATTATGAAGTGGATGAGCGTGCTGCAGAATTTAAAAAATTATACGATCAAACTCCACCTTTAAGGGTAAAATTGGAACAAATATTACGCTGGCAGTGGCGAAGATTAAGAACGGAAGGAAGTCTAGCTCCGTTTTTTGCAAAAAAACATTCACTTTATCAATATTCTCCATGAATCCTACGGTTTATGTAATCACATATTATGCTTTTAACCACGGGCCTCTACGTCCAGGAAGAGAGCAACTTCTTGATGAACGCTTTTTGAAAGGAAGCGGGAATTACGTTTATTATCTCATAGATAAAGAAGTTCCCTTAGTACTCAAAGAGCGGCCTACTATTTTGGAATATGATTTGGATCCCGTTTTACATAAGGCTGGGGGGAAGTTTTTTGGAGAGTGGTCTTTTCTCCTAGCCGAAGAGAAATACAGTTTTTGTAAATACCCCCTGTTTATGACATCTTCTCGTTTTTATGAGAAAAACCATTGGCTCTATCGAGATTTGAATGCGGAATGGAATACGCTTTTCTCCTGCTTTCAAAAATTTGGCTGGGGATATTTACCCAGTTATGATCGGCCATTGCGTTGGATCAATCTCGAATGGGAAAATCATATCAAGAATGAAGTTTGGAAATATAAATTTTTTCCATTTACTGAAAAACTTTATGAGCTTATCGAAAACGTTTTTGGTGTGAACATTCCTGGAGATTACGGGTTTACAGCAGATTTGTTCTGTAATTATATAGGCTTTAGAAGCAGGCAGGAATTACTTGATTATGTGTCTTTATATCGACCTTTATTAGATTTTTTTTTTGATGACTCTTACGAATTGAAACGGGACTTGGCCCCTTATATACGATATACAGGAGCTTTTCGAAATGAAAAATCATTCACGTTTATCCTAGAGTTGCTTTCGCATCTATTTTTCTTTCAGAAGAAAAAAAAGTATTTCGCTTTGCATTACGATGGGTATTATCTCATTAATGAAAATAGCAAGAGGATCGAGAACATTGAGAGGTTTGCTTTACCCCTAGAGCTTAGATTGGAAAGACAACTTAGATGGCAATGGCATAGGTTAAATACAGAAGGATGTCTTACACCATTAAGGGTTAAATGGAATCAATGGAAAGCAAAGTCATGAAATTTCTACCCTCACACGCTATTAGGGAGATTTTTTTAGGGCCCAAAAGAAAAAATATCATTCTTTTTAGTGGAGTACTCATACCGAATTTTTTGGCAGCGCTTTTGGAAGGATTGTCTTTCACTCTAATACTTTTGGCGTTCACAGCGTTGAATGGGGGAGGTAAAACAGATTGGAATAGCTATCCTTTTATATCGGTACTCTCTATTTCTCGTTGGCTAGATCTGTTGAGTTCACAGCAGGTATTTACCTTATGTATTATCCTAGCGATTACTCTGCAGGCTTTAAGAAGTGGGTTGAACTATATTGGGCAGGTTATTTCGACAGTGTTAAGTACGCGTATTCAAACCGAAGCGCAAAGACGAGTGTATCAGCAGATTTTGCAATTTAGCTTTCCCTGCGTGAGTCATTACAAAGTAGGTGATTTAGCGGAGTACGCAAAAACGCCTGCAGTCTTAATTCATGTAGTCATGGATGCCTTAAATCGGATCATTGTCTCAGCGTTGGCCATTCTAGTTTCAATGATCATGATGTTAGCCTTTTCGCTTCCGCTGTCAATCCTTGCTATTGGTGTTTTTGGCATGTTGGCTATGTCGCAAAAATTTGTTATTCACCGTATTTCCAGTGTGTCTCGGCTTTTGTCCGACTATATGGTGGATTTTAGTAAGTATACCATACAAAGTTTGCATGGGTTGAGAGCTATTCATACTTTTGATAGACAGGTCAATGTTATGCAATGTATTCTTCAGACGTTGGATAACATTGCAGAAAACACTAAGAAGCTTAACCTATGGAATCATGCAATTCCTCCTATCAATGAGATTATGGGTATTGTCTTGGTGGGAAGTTTTCTTGTTCTAGGTCAATGGTTGATGCAAGACAATGAAAAATCGATTTTGCCCGTTCTTTTGACATTCATTACGATCATGTATCGTCTTAGTAATCGTGTACAGACCCTTTTAACAGGGGCGGCTGCTATTGCAGGCAATTGGGGTCATATATTACGTCTAGAAGAGATTCTAGAGGAGAAGGGAAAACAGTTCACTCCTACTGGTGGAGAGCCAGTGAATACTTTTGAGCGAGGAATCTTTTTTGAAAATGTTAGCCTAAGTTATCCGGCAGCCCAAGTATTTGCAATACAACAATTGAGCCTAGATATTCCTAAAGGCTCGACAGTGGCTTTCGTTGGATCTTCAGGAGCTGGGAAATCATCAGTTATGGATTTGCTTTTGCGTTTGTATGATCCAATCAGTGGCCATATATATGTAGATCAAAGGGATTTAAAGCATATTGAGATAAGTAGTTGGCGTAAAATTCTTGGAGTCGTGAGTCAAGATACGTTTATCTTTAATGAAACGATTGAAGAAAATATTCGTTTTGGTAATTTGCAGGCTTCCCTTGCAGAGATCATAGAGGCCGCTAGGCTCTCCGGAGCGCACTCGTTTATTTCTCGTCTTCCACAGAAGTATCAGACTGTAGTAGGAGAAAGAGGATATCGTCTTTCTGGAGGAGAAAGGCAAAGGATAGCCCTTGCCCGTGCTCTGGTACGTAATCCAGAGATTCTTATTCTCGACGAAGCTACAAGCAGTCTTGACAGTCAATCAGAACAGTTGATTCAAGAGGCTCTTAATCATTTTAGAGGTAAAAAAACTGTGATTATTGTAGCCCACCGTCTTTCTACAGTTGTGGATATGGACTGGATCTTCGTGATGGATAAAGGGCGTATTCTAGAGGAAGGTACGCATGCTCAACTGTTATCTTTTAAGGGACGTTATGCTTTTTTTTGGCAGATTCAATCGCATCAATCCTTCCATCAAAACGAAGCATTAGATATCCCATTGGGAACTTTGTAATGGCCAGCTTCCAAATTGCAGCGTAGTCGTTTTTGGATTTGGCAAAAGAGAAAGGACGTTTTGAAAGAGTTCTGGCGATATAGAAATCATTGAATAGGACTTTTGATAAACCATAAAAACTTAGATTTAAAATGAGGAATCCATGAAACAAATGAAAATAAAAAGAAAAATTATTGACCAAGCTCAGGGTGTTTGCATGCGTTTTGGATTCGTTATTAGACAGTCTAACGGATATTATGAGGCAACACGTGATATTGGCAGAGAGTACTGTGATAAAGACAATGCAATCCCTCAATTTACATTAAAAAAGGAACCTCATCTTCCATGGTCTGGAAGTCCAACGAAATTTATTGTCGATAATGGGAAAAGCATTCTTGAAGAGGTCGTTTATTATTCACATCTTACTTTACTGAAATTATGTAAACATTACGAGTTTCATTCGATTTTAGATATTGGTAGCCATGAAAGAAAAATCACAAAGATTTTCGAGCATATAGGCAAGGCTGTCACCACAGTGGAAATAGCGCCTGGTTATGAAGCTGATTATAAAGATGACTACTTGAAAGTGAATTTCAACGAGAAATTCGATGCTATTTGGTGCAGTCAAATATATGAACACCAAAGAAACCCAGGATTATTTTTATCTAAGATTTTTGAGGATCTCAAAGAAGGTGGCGTTTTGGCTCTTACCGTTCCTTTTCAGATTGATCATCATGTAATGTTTGGACATATCAATTTAACATCCCCATTAATGTTGATTTACCATCTGATTTGTGCTGGGTTTGACTGCAAAGATATTAGCCTTAAATGTTTCAATGGATCTATCGGAGTCATCCTAAAAAAGAAATACAATGGTATTAACAGAGATGCAGCATTTGGTAGTCTTCCTCTGCAGACGACTACTACTAAAGAGGCTGCTGCGTTGCTAGGTGAAGAGTTCTTTCTTCATATGATCGATTCATTTCCTGAGGAACTTAGAGATGAAGTAAAAACGAATTATCTTGAAAAGAAAATCAGTTCTATCAATTGGGGAGATCCCATTTAATAACTCACCGATAGGTAAGCCACTGGTTTGACCAGTGGACTCCCTAAGGCTTGTGGGTAACGATCAGCTCGCGCTGGGCGAGTGCAAAAGCATTCGCTTCTTGGTTAGGCCTCTGTCCTGGGAATAAAATTTCCGGGGGAAAAGTATTGAGCAGTAGAACCAAGCCGAGCGACAATCGAGTTGCTCAGGCTCTGAGGCTAGCAACAACCAGTTTGTATCGATCGAAAACAGCAATAGGAGCTTTTTTCCGGCGAATGCGGGCACGTTTAGGAGCGCCAAAGGCGATTACAGCCACTGCACACAAATTAGCCCGCACTCTCTATCGGATGCTGGAAACAGGAAACAACTACCAAGAAGCAGGAGAAAATTATTACGAACAACAATACCAAGCCAGGGTTGTTGCGAGTTTGACAAGACGAGCAGAAGAACTTGGTTATATTCTGGTGCCGGCAAAATAAACAATAGAGAATTAAAACCTTAAACACAGAAAAATTAGGTACGCGTTCACAGGGGTGTGGGAGGGCTGGCTAAAAACCCCATCAAAATAAATCTTTAAAATAAGGGTTTTCAAGCTTATCATTCTCGCATGCCTCATTCCCAAGAGTATGTACAGCTCCTCCTAGAAATTATGGAGCTTCGTCAGATCATTGCCGAACAAAAAGAGCAAATTGCAGTCCTTCTCAAGGAAAACCAAGAGCTGAAAGAAAAGCTAGGCACCAATTCTTCAAACGGTTCAAAAGCCCCTTCTCAAGATCCTAATCGCAAAAGTCGCCGTTCTGAATCTACTGGGAGGAAGCCTGGTGGACAACCAGGCCACACTGGCCATAAGAGAACGCTTTATCCTCCAGAAAAAGTCAGCAAAATAATTGAGGTAAGACCTGAGATTTGTCCGGGATGTACTTCTTTGGCTTTTGAGCGCACACCAGTTGCCGTCGAGGTAAGACAGGTAATCGATTTGCCGGAAATTTCTCCTGAGATCACCCAGTACAATATCTATACCTGCAAATGCCTAGGCTGTTTGAAACACGTGCGTGGAGATGTACCCAAAGAAGCAGAACGTGGTTTCGGTCCGCGTCTGATGGGTTTTATGACCATGCTTACTGGAGAGGGACATCTCACCAAGCGCAAAATTTGCTCGATCGCAGCACATTTGGAGCTGAAAATTTCCTTAGGAGCCTTATGCAATATCCATAGACTTGCAGGCGATTTGCTACAGGCACCAGCTGGGGCCATTCAACAATTTGTCCTGAAACAAGAGCAGTTGAATGCGGATGAAAGCAGTTGGCGCGTTCTGAAAAAACGGTGCTGGATTTGGGTCGGCGCTACCTCAAAGGCCACTTTCTTTAAGATCGATCCATCGAGAAGCTCTCAAGCGTATCGGCGTATTTTTGGCGTATATTGCGGGACGCTGACAACAGACCGACACGGCGCTTATAACGAACATGAAGGGCCCAAGCAGAGTTGTCTCGCTCACATCGATCGTCATTTTGAAAAAATGAGCGAGCGACCTGGGGTTGATGGGTCTTTTGGTCGAGTGCTCGAGGGACAGCTCGACCTCATTTTTGGATTGTGGGGTGAATTTAAGCAGGGAGCATTTTCTCGATCCATTTTGCAAGAGAAAGCTAACGAGCATATCGAAAACATCAGGGCAGCCCTTATTTTCACGGCAAGAGAGGCGAAGAATAGCAAGAGTGCAGCGCTAGCGCATGATCTTCTGGGCCGCTTCTCCACGCTCTGGACATTTCTTTTCGTTGAGGGTGTGGAACCGACGAATAACTTGGCAGAAAGATGTTTGAGGCCAGCGGTGATTTTCAGAAAACTCTCTGGAGGCAATCAGTCCGATTGGGGAGCGCAGTTCACTGAAAGGTTGATGACAGTGGTGTGCACACTCAAACAAAATGCGATGAATACTTTTACATTTCTAACCGAGGTATTCACGGCCCATCAAGCGGCGCGCCCTCCACCTACCCTAGTTTTCTAAGTACTCACTCTCATGAGTGTATTTTGATGAGGTTTTTAGCCAGCCCACCCCACCCCCGTGAACGCGTACAAACATTTTACCGCTGGTTATTGACTGTTCAATAACTCGTTTCCCAAACAATCTTTTGTCTTTTAACATCCTATGATATAATCTGTGTACTGTTTATCTATTGGAGGATCCAATGAATAAAATCTATGTAAGTTGGGTTTTGAGTTTCTGTTGTTTGCTGCCAGTTCACATGGTCGCAGCAGTATATGATTGCTTCCTCTTTTTGAATGAAATTGAAATCTTAGACATTCGTCTTCACGAGATGGATCCCTACGTGGACAAATTTGTGCTTGTAGAATCTGCGGAGACATTTCGAGGCAACCCGAAACCTTTTAATTTTGCAGCGAATGCAAGTCGCTTTGAAAAATTTTCACATAAGATCATTTATGTACAAGTGGATCAGCATTTCGAAACAGAAAATCCCTGGGATCGAGAGACTTTTCAGAGAAATCAGATCTTAAGAGGGTTAATTGATTGTCAGCATGATGATATCATTTTGATTTCTGATGTAGATGAAATTGTACGCGGTCGAGAAATCCCTCAGCTATGTAACGCCCTCTCAAAGACTCCTATTGTGGGAGTGAGTCACAACTACCATTCGAATTTTTTAAATTTCCCTCCATCTGCACAATTGTGGAGAGGCACAGTTGCAACAATTTTTCGACAGATAGGACAGAATACTCCTCAAAGTCTGAGAGGGATGAAGGATCTCGTCCCAAGCGCTGCTACGGGATGGCACTTTACTTGGCAAGGGGATGCAGAGGAGATCATATATAAATTGGGAGCTTTTTCCCATGCAGAAGCAGATACCCCGGAAAATCATTGGGCTGCAAGAGAAGGGTTTAAGCACCGTGCAGAGTGCCCTACTGTGCCAGTAGACGATACATTTCCTGCATATGTAAGAGAAAATCAAGAATACCTTTTAAGCATCGGGTATCTGAGGAAACATGTTACAACCGAAAAACCAGCACCTCTGAAGGAACATTCCTCTCTACAAAAAATTTTGCACTATTTACAAAACATTTACTACCAATGCATGCATTGAGCTCCATCTTGAAAAAATTCCAAGACCGCAATATTGAAATAATTCTTCCATTGCTCTGGAAAATCTCACCGAAGAGGAAGCTTGCCAGTGGTCGACTGCTCTCTAATCTAAAAAGTGGGAGATGTCACGAATAAAATGTTTGATCCAAGTCTGCCTCCAAAATACTAGAAAGAGCTTAGAGACCCCCTATTTTACACAGGCTGTAATAGCCTGCTGCCCTGAAAACTGCCGCTTTTGTAGATAGTCAATAAATACACGCAGAATGAACAGATGCCCCATTTCTACAAGACTATATTCTTCTACATCGAGAAAAAAATTTAGCATTCCTTTCTTTCTTAGCGGATTATCCTGTAAAAAACCACTTAAAGTGATAACCCTAGCCCCTTTTTCTTGTGCAACTTCGACAGCGTTTAAAATATTACGCGATTTCCCCGAACTACTGATGGCAATGAGCAAATCTTCTTCTCGTAAAAGAATTTTAAGTGGCGCACTAAAAACAACCTCATACCCATAATCATTACTGATACAGGTAGTTAGATTGGAATCAAAAAGTGTACTAGAGGGGATTTCCAATACCTTCATTAGATCTGCATAAAAATGCGAAGCTATACCGGCACTCCCGCCATTTCCAATGACATAAACGATGCCCCCCATTTCTCGTGTCTGCAAAAGAGCAGAACAGGCCATTTGCAAAGCTTGTTCATGATCAATAGATCCCAAGGTGGCCGTACACGCGCACTGCTCTACAATACGAGATAATTCTCCAATTCTTTCTAGAAACATACATTACTCCGCTCCTAATGAGACTCCAAGACAGACCTAACTTTGATCGTAAAAAGTAAGCGTAGAGGTATCATCTGTTTCTCTACAAGCGATTTTCTCTTTGTTAATATGGGCCCATTCAATAGGCAAGTACGACAAATAGATTAAAATTGAAAGTGGTCAGAGATGGCCACAGCTTCTATGGTGTTTTTTAACCAAAAAGAACACTAGGAGCGGCATATGCCCGAAGGTTACCACCATCTGACCAGAGACCGAAGGTGCCAGTTACACACTTTAAAAAATAGCGGAGAATCTACCAGTAATATTGCGATACAACTCGGAGTGCATCGTTCCGCTATCTATCGAGAGCTCAAGCACAATAGAGGACTGCAAGGATATGCATACCTGGAAGCTCAGAAGAAAGCTTCTGAAAGGAAGTTATAAAGTACGACATTTAGCTATGTCTGACTTCGTATGTTTCCCCTTGTAACCAGCTCAACACATTTTATTTGCAATATGCTATCTAAATCATATTAAGCAAGGGCACAGAAACCCTCTGCATTATTTTTCAAGATATGGATTCTAAAATGCTGGCTATTCTCGCAGCTTTTTCTCGATTTGTTGGGTAACGCATCTCTATGCATTGTTTAAGAAAGTGTGAGTTTGAGCGCAAGAAAATCTGCTTAAGATCTTCGTGCGCCCTATCTTTATCAATAAAAACACCTTGTTCTAGAGCAGCTTCGCGCATTTCAGGGCTATCTGTACAAATCACCTCTACTCCACATGTACGAGCTTCAGCAATTGGCATCCCATATCCTTCGTAGTGCGATAATAACAGTAAATAATGAGCTCCAGCTAAATAATACCACTGCTCTTCTTCTGCAGTATACCCAATAGCAAGGACTTTATGCGGATATTTTTCTTTCATCTTTTCTAAGGTGTTTTTCAAATGAGAATCTCGCCATCCTTCACCTCCTATGATCACTAGAGGCAAAACTAGAGCAGGATCATGAGAGGAGAGCACTGCATCATACACTGATAACACGCTTTCAAAATTTTTACGTGGCTCTAGCGTTCCTATTGTCACGAGGTAATCTTGATAAGAAAGTTGTTTTTTCTCCAGCCAAGGCTGTAAAACATCCGGATCTATTGGCTTGAGCCAAGGTTTAATAGGTGGTTCTACAACAATGTGGTGATCGAGCCCATAATATTGCTTAAGTCTTGCAGCAGTTCCATATGAATTTGGCAAAATATAATCGGCTTTCTGCAACATTGTGCGCGTTAATAACCTCTGCAAGCTACACTTTACTCGTGAAACAGTATGGGGATAGAGCAAATAAACAAAATCATGCAATGTAAATAACACCTTCATTGCTTTTCTTTTGCATAAGGGGAAGGATTGTGTTGTTGCCCAAAAAACATCTATTTTATCGCGGAATAGATGCCATGCTAGCGTGGTTTGCCCCCAAATTGAGTGACTTTGCGATAAGCGTGCAACGGTGCACATTTTTACATGTGCATACTGGGCAAAATGGCTAAGATCTCCCTCTTGACTCGGTGCATAGAGATAGAATTGCACATCGGATTTAAGTCGCACCAACTCATCAAGAAGATAAAAAATATAATTCCCTACACCTGCTTTAGCTTTCGTTAAAGGGGTAACATCCACCCCCACGCGTAATTTTTTTTGCGGTGTAGTCATAACTTTTCTTCTAGAAGTAATACCTTCTGATAATGCCGCATCTCATCACGGAAGTGTGCAGCATCCTCAAAGCGTCTTTCTTTGGCAGCTCGGTGCATTTCTACTTCGCATTCTTCGATTTTTTTATCGATTTCTTTTACGGTAAGAGAAGGTTGTTTTTCTGGACTTGTCTTTATGATCGCACCGCCGAAAGTCTCTGTGAGCTCTTCGATCTTTCCGCGCACAGCGGTTGTGGGTGTGATGCCATGTTTACGATTATATGTTTCTTGGATAGATCTACGTTCGCTGGTTAAAGCAATGGTTTTACGCATCGCTTCTGTCATTTTATCTGCATACATGATGACTCTGCCTTCCACATTTCGTGCAGCTCTTCCACAAGTTTGCACAAGAGCTGTTTCGCTGCGAAGAAATCCCTCTTTATCTGCATCGAGAATGGCTACAAGGGCAACTTCTGGAAGATCTAATCCTTCTCTAAGGAGATTGATGCCGACGAGCACATCATAGATACCTCGACGTAGTTCGTTTAAGATTTGCACCCGTTCTACAGTGTCGATGTCGGAATGTAAATATTTTGCCTTAACGCCAATTTCGCAAAGATATTTGGAGAGATCTTCTGAGAGTTTTTTTGTTAGGGTCGTGACGAGAACTCGTCTGCCTTGTTTTGTTTCCAGGCGAATTTCTTCGAGAACATCATCGACTTGGTTGGTAGCAGGTTTTACAGTAATGATAGGATCGAGAAGTCCTGTTGGGCGAATGATTTGTTGCACAATTTCCCCTTGCGCTTGTTGTATTTCCCAAGCACCTGGAGTCGCAGAGACGTAGATCATTTGACCGACGCGAGCCATCGTCTCTTCGAATTTTAACGGTCTATTATCAAAAGCAGAGGGGAGGCGAAAACCAAACTCTATTAACGTTTCTTTACGAGCTCTATCACCGTTATACATGGCGTGCAATTGGGGGAGGGTTTGATGCGATTCGTCGATGAATACAATAAAGTCTGAGGGGAAATAGTCGAGTAAACAAGGAGGAGGATCGCCTGGTTGTCTTTGGCTAAAATGGCGAGAATAGTTTTCAATGCCTTTGCAAAAACCCATTTCCTTGATCATCTCAAGATCGTATTTTGTTCTCTCTTCTATCCGTTGTTTTTCTAAAAGCCGACCTGCTCCTTCATAAAATTTAGATCGTTGAATCAGTTCAGCGCGGATGGTCTCAAGAGCAATATGTCTTATGCTTTCAGGCGTTACGTGGTGAGAGCCAGGAAAGATAGCAATGTCATCAACCCGGTAAAGCACTCTGCCTGTCAAGGGATCGATGGCGCTTAGTCGTTCAATGTCATCTCCAAAAAATTCAACGCGATATGCTAGATTTTCTTCATAAGCAGGCATGATTTCGAGCACATCGCCTCTAGCACGAAATTTCGCTCTAGATAATTCGAAATCATTGCGCTTGTAGTGCATTTCTACGAGATGCAAAAGCACATCATCTCTACGATGTTTTTCTCCTACTGCAAGCCGCAATTGCATTTGGCTATAATATTCTGGCAACCCTAGACCATAAATACAAGAGACCGATGAGACAATGATCACGTCGTTTCTTTCGATGAGCGATCTTGTAGCAGACAGACGCATGCGATCGATTTGATCGTTGATTGCTAGATCTTTTTCGATGTAGGTGTCGGTTCTTGGAATGTATGCTTCTGGTTGGTAATAATCGTAATAAGAAACGAAATATTCGACAGCATGATCGGGGAAAAAATTCTTAAACTCTTGATACAGCTGCGCGGCTAACGTTTTGTTATGCGCAAGAATCAACGCCGGCCTTTGCGCTTTTGCAATGACTTGTGCCATCGTATACGTTTTTCCAGAGCCTGTAATCCCCAATAATACTTGAGCTTTTTTTCCGGCCTTGAGCCCTTGTGAGAGCAATTCAATAGCTTGAGGTTGATCGCCGCAGGGGCTCCATGTGCTGCTAAGGACAAAGGGTTTCAAAGATCTTCACCTTGCTGTAGACGTTCTTCAAAAATTTTCTGCAAACGTTGGATATGGTCTTTAGTATCGACTGCAGGGCGCGGCACCCGCGTTCTCTGCTTTTTTTTTTGCTTTCTTGTTACAAGAAGCTGAATAAATTGACCAATCTCCATAACACATGCGCCGCAAACTTTGGCTTTATTGAGTAGTTCTCGATCTGCTGTCACTACTGTATAACGCTCGCTGTGTTGCTGCTGTTCGAGCTGATGTATAATGTACTCATCTGCGCTTAAACCCTCATGAGTATACACTACTTCAACGTGTTTCCAATGGCCTCTTGTATAATCGCCCTTAGGCATCTCCGCACCATCAAAGACAACAGTCAGAGAAAGGTTAAGTTCTTCTATGGTTTCATTAAAAGCTTGGATCAATGCCTGACGCTGCGTCCGAAGATCTAAACGCCAATTATGGGAGAGCTTAAACAGAAGATTGTAGCCATCGATGTAGTAATGCATCTATGAGATCACTATCCTCCCAGGAGGACCGCTTCTGATGCGAGTAGAGTTTCTAGAGTAGGTAAGATTCTATCAAAAGCCTTACGGCGGTGAGAGACACGGTTTTTTATCGATTCATCCATTTCCGCGAATGTTTTTCCATATTCATGTTTGATGAAAATGGGGTCGTAGCCAAAGCCCTGGCTGCCTCGTTCATGATCGAGAATTGTCCCTTCACAGATGCCACGTACGACTTTTTTAATGCCAAGAGGGGATGCTAAAGCGATCCAACATTCAAAATATGCTTGTCTTAAGGGTTCTTGCAAATGCCGCATATCAGCCAGGAGCTTTTTGCGATTCTCTGCATCTGTGGCATCGGGGCCAGCATACCTGGCAGAAACAACTCCAGGAGCCCCTTGCAAAGCGGGGACAACTAGCCCTGAATCATCCGCAAGGACCCATTTGTTGAGGTGTTTGGCGGCATCAACAGCTTTCTGCGTTGCATTTTCTTCAAACGTAGCACCTGTTTCTGGAGGAAGATGATAGTCAGGAAAATCGATCAGCGACAGCACGTCCAGCCCGGCGAGCGGCTTTAAAATAGCACGAAACTCGCGGATTTTATGTACGTTGTGACTCGCGATGACGATTTGCATGCTAGATGCTATTTCCCCTCATCGAAGTAATTGCGAATTCCTGTCACCGTTAAGGTCGACCCCTGCACCTGGAATGTATCGCCAATGGACAACCCTTTCATCGTCTGTGCCAACTTAGATTGGAAAGAGAGAATATTACGATCTGGATCTGCATCCCAAGGTCCCAGGAATGTGTAGGAAATCTTTTTGTTGTTAGCATCTTTGCATTCGACGATAACACCTACACCCACTTCATCTACAGCTACATCTTCTTTAGTAAGAATCCGTGCTTTATTGAGCTGATCAGAAAGAAGTTTCAATTCCGCCTGCAAACGATCTCGTTTTTCAAGAGCGAATTTGAATTCGGAATTTTCACGCAAATCGCCGTGTGATCTAGCCACTTCAATCTCTTTTGCATTCTCTACCGTCTCAACAGTCGCTATTTGTTGGATTCTCTGCTGCAGCTTGAGATACCCTTCTTTAGTCGTCCAGATTTCCTGTACTACTTCGTCTGCTGCGTTTGTTGCGCGCTTACGATCCTTATTGATAGAAGGATGCACCACTTCAGCTAACGAATGCAAAATTTTGATGTCATGATCACTGAGAGAATGGCACTTTGTAGCAAGCAGCAAAAATTCTTTTACATCGGCTAATGAGGCGTCTTGCATGATCTGCCGAACAATCGCATATCTACCTGCAGATAACATCCCATGCATTTTTTTGACGGTTTCTCGTTCATCTGCCAAATTTTCCACATGACTTAGCAGAATAAGAAACGCTTCAAAAAAGCGGTTTTTACCCTCTTGGTCGCTAAACGGCAAAGAATTCCCAGCCATTACTTTCTGGAAGTACCAAATGAAAGCATCTGGAGTTCGTGTGGGGTGAGTCCAAAGTTCCTGCAATTTTGCGCTGGCTTGAGCCTTTGCAGGAGACTCTAACAACTCTGTCAAAATGTAATCGCGAAGGGTGTTTTGCTCTAAGATGTAGAGAAGATGTAGGAAAATCCTACTCCAATCTGCAAGATGCTTCTTGACCTCTACTAAAGCGCGCTTGCGGAAAGCAACAATTTCAATATTCAGAATGATATCTTCTGGAGATGCAAATCGTTTGAGCAACTCGCCAATAGCAGACTCTACTTTAGCCTGTTCTTTGCCGAGATCTTCTAGGAAGAAATGGATCTGCAGCTCTTGAGCATCATCGAGCTCTTGGAAAGAGAGAATCTCGGTGAGTTTTGTCTGCAAGCTAGCTTTAAACTCTGCCTTTTTCAAGGTCTCAGGAAAATCTCGCAAAAAGCTATATACCATTTGGATCAACGTATTTGCATCGGGCTTCTTCTCTAAAGACTCCACCAATCTTTCTTCATGCGTCACTTCACTTGAGCGCAAAGCAAATGGAAGTTTGAGCTCATCCGGGGTCGCAATCATGGTGTCTTTTTTGACTTTTGCTCGGGTATTTTGCCACCACTTTGTCCAATTAGCCGCTGGAATCACGAGATCACAAAGCTCGTCTTTAATCTCTGCAGCGGTCTTAGGACCTAAATCACGAAGAAGCATACGGATGACTTCCACCGGCTCTTCTTTCGCTTTTTTTTCTAAAAGATCAGGATTGCCAAACCGCAAAGCTAAGAAATGATCCTTGGGCACAGGGATGAGAGTTTTGAAAGCATTCGCAAAGGACATATCCTTGCGGCCCGCAACATAGTCAAATTCTAAGCTCAGCTGCTCACGAACAAAAGAGAGATCCATAATCTCTCCAATTCCCCAGCCACCGGTATGGAAAACAAAGTTTCCCTTCTCTAAATGAGCTAGAAGGGCAAAGCCGCTAAGAGCTCCTTGGAAATTCTCCCTAGAACGAAGTCCCACCATTCTTAGGCCTTCTTGGAAAAACTTCTGCGAACCATATTTTTTCTCGACAAATTCATAAGCAATTTCAGCAAGGTGAGGCGCATTCGTGGTTTGCAAATCGAGAATCAGTTGCAGAATTTGTTCAGACGCTAGCGAAGCGGGGAGTTTGCTCCAGAGGGGCAATATTCTCTCAACATGCCTGCCAAAAGAAGCAGCAAATGTGGCCCCTTTAACTGCGAGAAGAGACTGCTTAAGCTCTTCAGCTTCTACATCATCAGCAGCGCAATATTCTTCCCAGAGCTTTAGGAAAGCAGCATAATCGTGGTTTTGGATTTTAGAGCGGAATTCTTTAAGATAACTCATCGTACTTGTCCCTGAACTTGCAATAGCGTGCATTATCGAACCTTATCAATGGCAACCTCAGGGAGTATAGGAACTGTTTAGTTAAACATCAATTAGAAGATTAAAACTAATTCCTTCTTGCCAATTTTTTTGGGGAATTTGTGATTTTGAGAGCATTTCCGAATTAATTTTTGCCATCCCAACTAATGCTATAGTTTAGTGAATGAGGAACGCTCCTCCCGCATTAACCTATGAAACGCAGTTAGGGACTGTGAAATAATAAAGTAAACTATTTGACCTGCGCGAAATCGCCTAAAATCGACGATCAAAAATGGGGTTGTATTCATAGTGATACAACCCCATTTTTGATCGTCGATTTTCGATTGATTTGGCGCGGTGAAATGGTTCACTTTATTATTTCACAGTCCCTTAACCCATTGCTAAAAACATTTTTCTCGTGAGAGTATGCTCCTCATGTGCGCAAAGAGATTCTTTCAAATCGCTTCCGGGACAATTACAAGTGGTCTCAAAAATAAATTAAAATTATTTCTATACCCATTTCTCGTGCACTGTTCCTATGGTTTTACGGAGACGACTTCTACATCTTTATCTATCTTTGATGAGCTAGCCCTCGTCGAAAAGATCAATGCAGAGGTCAATGATACGCTTCCTTTTTTCTATAATGCTTCAATGATCGGCGGTTATTTCAACATGCCTTCCGCCAGAATGCCTCCTTTAGGAACTGTCGCCCTTGGAGGCGGAAGGGTCAAGCCATACAACGTCTATGGGATCAGCTTTCAACCCTTAAGTCGCATCGAACTTTCTGGCAACTACCGCGTTTACACAGGGATCACAGATGCTGTTCTAGGCCCTTCTGGATTTGGTGATGAAGCAGAACGGATCGGCAATATTAAAATAGCATTGCTGGCGCCAGAAGACGGTTTTGATGGCATGCCCATTCTCTCCTTTGGTGCCGATGATTTCTTTGGCACGGCCCGCTTTAATTCTCAATATGGCGTCATGACCAAGCAATGGAAGCGTTATAATTTAGAAGCTTCTCTTGGTTGGGGAAAAGGGCGCCTCAAAGGTTTTTTTGGTGGATTTGCTTGGAGCCCTTGGAGAAAAACAGATCTTTGTTTTCTAAAAGGAATCTCTTTATTAGCTGAATGGGATGCCTTTGATTATAAAAAACATCCCCATGAACACCCTGCAGGACGCGAGGTCCACTCCAGAATCAATGCAGGGATTAGTTACATAGGTTGGGATGCTCTGCAAATATCGTTAAGCTCTTTACGAGGGACAACCTTTGCAGCTACAGCCTCTTTGCGCTACCCCATAGGAACAAGCCCTGGGTTATTTACAAAAGTACAAGATCCTCCTAATTACCAAACCCCAGTAGATGTAGAATCTCTTGGCGTCACGCGTCCCGAGTACCGTTTTGCTCAGGAACTCGCTTATGCCTTTAGCGATCAAGGTCTAGATCTATATTCCGTATATCTCTACGAAAATGAATATGGCAAAGCGCTTTGGATTAAGGTAGTGAACAACCGTTATCGACAAGAAAATGTGTTTAGAGAACGGGTCCAGGATCTCCTTGCAGCGCTAACTCCTAGCGATATTAAAACGATCACCGTTGTCAACGAAGCGGATGCTCTCCCTTGCCAAGAGTATATATTTCGCAATGAAGACCTTCAAAGATTGCGACTTGGTTTAATTGGGGAACACGAAATGAAAGTCATCTCTCCAAGAAAAGAAGCTCAGCCGCATCCAAAACATGGATTGGATCTATTTCAGAGAAGTAAAGATATTTGGGCTTTCACCATTCGCCCACGTCTTCTCACTTTCTTTGGAAGCGCTACAGGAAAATTCAAATACAATGTCGGCCTTCTTTCCAGCATTAACGGTTATCTGTTCGATCAGTTTTATTATAACTTGCAGCTTGCCTATTCGATCCATTCCACTACATGGTCTATGAGTGATATTGACCGTATTAACCCTTCGCAATTGCTTAACGTACGCACAGACACGATCCGTTATTTTCAAAATAACACCATCTCCCTAGAAAAGGCTTTCATCCAAAAAGGACTAAATCTAGGTCGTAGTTGGTTTTATCGAGCGGCAGCAGGATATTTTGAACCTGCCTATGGAGGTCTCGCTAGTGAATTTCTCCTGTATCCCGCCAACTCTAGCTGGGCTGTCGGCGTAGAAGGTGCTGGCTTGTTAAAAAGAAGATATAGCGGGTTAGGATTCACAGAGCACGTCCGTAAACTCCACGGATTTACCCCCACATACCCTCACTATATCGGTTACCAATATTTTCTGAATCTCTACTACCAGTTTAAACCATTACAACTCGACTTTAAAGTCATGGCCGGCTCTTTCCTCGCCAGAGATAAAGGAGCGCGGTTCGAAATAGGTAGAGTATTTCCCAGCGGATTTCGCCTTTCTCTATGGTACACCATCACGAATGGTCACGACAAAGTGAATGGTCAGACTTACTATGACAAAGGATTTGCCTTTTCCATTCCTCTAGATTTCTTCCTGCCGCAAAGCAGCCGCAGCTACATTGGATATGCAATGTCCGCATGGTTACGAGACATCGGTGCTATTGCGGAGACTGGTAAACCTCTTTACATGACCCTGCGTGAAGAGCGGTTCTAGGATCCAGTACATTAATTATTAAATGGTTAGATTCAAAAAAACTGCGCCGATTCAAAAATACGGCCAAAACCATTGAAAATTGGCCGTATTTTTGATAAAATTGGCCGTATATGCAAAAACAAGGCCACTTTATGGACTTTACAGGCAAAAAATTGGCCGTATTCCAGCAATTGGAGCAAGAAACATCTCCCGCCACACTAAAAGAATTGCTTGATAAACTTGGGCCCGATTTTAAGGAACGCAGCGTGCGGCGATGGCTCTCTGAAATGTTAAAGCAAGGATTCCTTGAAAAGATCGGAAATCGTCGATCTAGTAAATATCAACTTTTGCAGAATGCTGCTCTGCGACGAGTGCATCCCTGTTTTACTCCACTAAGCCTCTCTGCCATTATGTTGGTACGCAGACCCATCTATGAACGTGCTCCCGTTGCCTATGACAACACATGGTTTGACCAATATCAACCTAACCAGACTTTTTATCTTTCTCTCGACTTAAGAACCCAATTGTACAAGGAGGGCAAACGGTCGAAAAAAGAAGACCCAGCTGGCACTTATGCCCATCATATTTTCAACCGTCTGCTTATCGATCTTTCTTACAATTCTTCTCGTTTAGAAGGAAATACCTACTCCTTATTAGACACACAACGGCTTGTCCTAGAGGGAAAGGGCGCCGAAGGAAAACTCGATGAAGAAAAAATTATGATTCTAAATCACAAAGAGGCCATTCGATATCTAGTTGATCAAGCTCCTTATCTCACCGTGACCATGCCGACTTTTTGTACACTTCATTATTTTCTTGCAGACGGGCTCGTAGAGGCCCGCCACGCAGGAAAAATCCGTGATCACGGCGTTCGCATAGGAGGTTCAACCTATATTCCTTTCGAAGACCCAAGACAATTAGAACATCAACTAGAATGCATAGCTCAAAAGGCCTCCCTGATTGAAAATCCTTATGAGCAAAGTTTTTTTCTTCTTGTGCATATGACTTATCTACAACCCTTCACCGATGTGAATAAGCGAACAGCGCGTCTTAGCGCTAATATTCCCCTTGTAAAGCACAACCTTGTTCCCCTCTCATTTAATGATGTTGAAAGGGTAGACTACACTTCAGCTGTGCTCGCCATTTATGAGCTGCAGGATGTGCAACCTCTTATTGACCTGTACGCCTTTTCTTATTTACGAACCTGTGCAATGTATGACTCTACCGTCAAGGCTCTTGGATTTGATGAAGTGCGCGTTCGCTACAGGATGCAAAGAAGGCTTATTTTACGCGAGATCCTTATTCAAGGGTTGCATGAAGATTCTCTTAATGGGTATATCGCTGCTCAAGATTTCAAGCACATCAGAGAAAAAGATCGAAAAGCTTTTGTTGAAGATATTTTTGAAGATCTACAGCAAATGGATGAAAGTCGAATTGCTGGATTAGGTGTCACTGTCAAGGAGCTCAAAAAATGGCAAGCCTCTTCCAAGAAAATGTAAACTCGTTGGACATTTCTTAAAGACCAGAACAGCGGATTTCTTCCCCTCAAATCCGTGAAAATTTCCTCTGATGCTGAAGACTTAACTCCAAAATTCAAGTTAAGAACAAAGATATGGAACCATTCTCTTTGCAGCATAGCTAATAATAAAATCCGCTCCAGCCCGCTTAATACTTAACAAGCTTTCATAAAAGACGCGGTCGGCATTAAGAAATCCTTTCTCTTCAGCTGCCATCACCATGGCATATTCTCCAGAAACATGATAAGCGCAGATGGGCAATCTCGTTTGTTCTCTCATAGCTCGAATTACATCTAGATATAGAAGTGCTGGTTTCACCATGAGAATATCAGCGCCTTCCTCTTCATCGAGATGCGCTTCCCTCATCGCTTCCCGTACATTTGCGGGATTCATCTGATATGTTTTTTTATCGCCAAACAAAAGGCTAGAACCTACCGCTTCGCGAAAAGGAGCATATAGAGAAGAGGCGTACTTGGCACAATAAGACAAAATCCCCGTGTGAGAAAACCCTTGGGTATCAAGGGCCTTTCGAATAGCTCCTACTCTACCATCCATCATATCGCTGGGCGCTACAAAGTCAGAGCCACAGTGAGCATGAAGAATAGCCATTTGGTTGAGAATTTCAATCGTTTGGTCATTATGCACATCCCCTTGAACAATCACTCCATCATGACCGTGTGAGGTGAATGGATCCAACGCGATGTCGCTAATCACACACATCTTTGGTACATCTCTTTTAATGGCCCTTATTGCTCGTGGAATGAGCCCGTCCGGGTCGAGCGCTAAGCTTGCATTGTCATCTTTTAGATGAGGTGCTATTGCAGGAAATATTGCAATCGCAGGAATCCCCAACATGTACAACGCTTTGACTTCTTCGATGAAAAGATCGATGGACAATCTCTCAATACCTGGCAAGCTGTGGATGATTTCTTTTTGTTGCTCCCCTTCAATCACAAATAAAGGAGCTACAAGATCTGCTGGAGAAAGCCTTGTCTCTTCAACAAGAGAGCGAATAGCGGGATTTTTTCGGTTGCGTCGAGGCCGTTTTAACATATGCAGGCGATCGTATGTCAAAGAAGTTTTTTTGAGTAGATGATTCCTAATCGACCTTGTACATTTCCCTAAAACCCTTAATTTTCAGGTATAGAGGAGTTAGCATCTCGTAACAACTGCAAGCGAATCTGCTGATTTTTTTTGCGTACATTTACCCAACAAAAAGCTACTCACATACAGCGCACACTTAAAGGAACCAGCTTCTATGAATTTGGGAAATAGCTCTTCGCAAGCAAACATAAGCAGTTGGGCCAGAGAGCCCTCCTCGTATTCATGAATAGCTGTTGCCGCTAACTCTTCTTGTTGTCGATCCCATGTCATAATGACCACATAGATGTTTTGTTTCCTTGTACGGAAGTAAAAAAAATTTGTCAAATTGTAGCATGGTTCAAAGTTGGGGAACGCTTGAGAAGCCCTCTGCATACATCTAAACAACAGGCGTTATACCAATTCTGATTGACTGATAAGGTTTCTGCGTTTAAATTCTTTGATCAATTTAATTTCAAACATGTAAATTATGGCATTTATACCTTCTCATCGGTCACGCGCACTTCGTTCTAGCTCAGACCTTGACCCTTCCAACCCCTTTCCATCAGAAGCGCCAGCTACCGACCATTCTTCATCTTCTGTTTTCAGCATATCCCCATCTGAATTAGAGCTTGAAGCCTCTCTAATGGAAGCAATGCGAACCTGCCAAGTGTCACCTATCCAAGGCCCCTCTTCAGAAGTGTCTTCTCACCTTGCAAGAAAACAACATATTCAGGAAAAAATTTTCGATCTAGTTTTCGCGCAAAAAGAAGAAACTCTGCTCCAAGAACTCCAATACCTCTCATCCCAATTAGACGCGCTGCAAAGACTCCCTCGTTTAATGGATTCTGCATATGCTCCTAGTTCCCCCTCTCCTGAGATAGCACCCAGCAACCTCTGCGAAAGAGAGGCCCCTGCGCAAGAAAATCTTCCACCCATAGAAGATCTGCCTGAAGAGAGAGAAACATTGCCTTTGCAAGCAACTATCACCTCATGCGTGCAAAAACAAATACAAATACAACTTCAGCTAGACAGCCTACACACTCAACGTCTGCAGCTACATCGCCTCTTAGATCTTTTTGTAGAGGCAGATCGAGCTGCACAAGTTGCACAACTTCCAAACCCTCTTCTGTCAGCGTTTGCACAAATAGCAACACCCCGCACGAAAAGAAGCAGATCTTCTATTAACGATGAGGATTAGCCCTACTCTTATCCTTAAGAGCACGGTCCTTTACAGCATTACTAGTGCTTTGTTCTCTGTTTTTTTGGCACATTGCCAACTCTTGTAGACAAGCATTAGCATCCATTCCGATGCTGATTATTCTGTTTTCTTGTGCAACGGTGCACACTCTTGACAGAAGGGAATTCTCACAGGCATACTCCATTTGTATTAGTCTTCACGCAAACTCGCCCTTATCAATGCCTGTTAGGGACTTGTCGATGAAGCCAAAAGACTTTACACACCATCGGGAGTTCCTATCCATGCCGGTCGTTACATTTTGTTCTTTTAAGGGGGGCACTGCTAAAACGTCTACCGCCTTGCATCTCGGCGCATGCCTAGCAAAATATCATAAGAAAAAAGTGCTGCTTATTGATTTTGATGCACAAGCCAACTTAAGTACAGGTGTTGGCATTGAATTTGATTGTCTAGAAACCATGCCACTTGTCCTTAGGGGAGAAAAAGAGCTTAAGGACATTATTCGTAATACTAGCATTAAACATCTTGATATTGCTCCAGCCAATGTTTATCTCGACGGCATTGAATCGACTAGCCCTCTTGCTATGGACCTTTATAGTCACGAAAGACTGCGTAAAGTATTGAAAGGGTGGGAGGAGATCTACGATTTTATCTTTATTGACACTCCACCTTCCTTAGGGTGGCTTACACAATCCGCTTTTTTTGCTTCTCGTTACACAGTGATTTGTGTGACACCAGAGCCCTATTCCATGCTAGGCCTTAATCGCCTACGGGAACATCATAATAGTGTCAAAGAAAACCATCCTTTGAGTTGTCTAGGAGTATTGATTTCCTTTTGGGATAAACAGGGAAGCACAAATACGGCCTATCTAGAGGCTATCGAAGCTTCTTTCCCTAATAAAGTCTTTGAAGCTAAGATTCGTAAGGATATTTCCATTACTAAAGCGATCTTTCACGGAAAACCTGTTTTTTTGACTAATGAAAAAGCTAGAGCCTGTCAGGACTACAGAAGCCTGGGTAAAGAATTTCTCGCACGTCTAACCCACATCCAACAAACAGAAAAAATCGAAACTGCCGTTGAAAATCTAGTAACAAAAAAGAAACCTCAAAAAGCACACGCAGGAAAATAATCCATGTCGAGGGAAAATAAAGAAGCTTCTTCTTTTCTAGCTAAATTCAAAAAACAAATTGAAGAGAGCCCTAAACAATCACATTCGACTTTAGCTGTTTTAGAAACACCCAATGCTTTTCGTTCTGTTTTTGCCATTCAAGATCTCGACCAAGTCGAGACTCAAGAACTCAAGCAACTTCTAGAAAATTCTGCTCCTGAAGATAAAGACCCCTACACTATACAACACGACTTTGATCTTTTAAAAAATATTACGGCTGAAATCAAGTCCATACAGAAACAAAGCATCCTGCTTCTCGGAGAACGAATCGTCAAGGCCAAGACCATTTTGGATTTCTATGGAAATGGCTTAACGACCTTTACGAAGTGGTTAGACGCTACATTTTCGAGTCGAAGAACCGCGTACAACTGTATGGCCTATCACGAATTTTACCACGCTTTGCCTTCTGATCACTTAAGACAACGTCTTAAACTGATGTCTTACAAAGCTGTGTACATGCTAGCTTCTAGAGCTGGAACTATGGAACAAAAGGTCAAAATCGTAGAAACTTACTACGCTCTCAAGCAGGAAGACATTATCCCGATCATTCAAGAAGCCTTTCCGGTACAAGAAACTGAAAAAAAAGGAGAGTCTGCTTTAGAAGGAGATCTTGAAGAATTAGAACGTGTTATAGAAAGGCTTTTTAGAAGAAGCCAGCAACTCAAACCCAAACACCGCCAGCGCCTCAAAGCCATCAAAGAACTCATGATCGGCCTTACTTTGTAGAGGCTTTGAATCTACGTAAAAGAGACTCCTGCATAACTCAGTACCTTTGGAAAAAATGATTCGTTTTGGCGAGATTTCGGATTTGAGCGAGCCCACATATGCGAGACATCTCATAGGGGGCGAGCAAAAAACGAAAGATCGCAAAACGAGCATTTTTAACGAAGGTACTGAGTTATGCAGGAGTCTCTAAAAAGACATTAGGCCTTCTTAAATGGTCGTGGTGGGGTTTTGTCCAGAAAAGCTAGTATAGCTCCACCAATAATAAGCGCTGTTCCCACCCAAACCAATACATCTGGGACCTCACCGAAAATCAACCATCCCGCAAGCCCCCCAAAAACAACGCTTAAGTAGTTAAACATGCTCGCTTTTGTAGCAGGTGCATGGGTATAGGTTTTGGTCAGCACATATTGAAATACTGTACTAAGCACACCGATTACTCCCAAATATCCCCAGTCCATCCAATGTGAAATCGGTTTCCAAGTCACAATCATCGGGTAAAGACCTAACACGGTCGAAAGAGTAAAGTAATAGAGCAAAATTTTTTCAACAGACTCATTTTTGGACAATAAACGAACTCCCATAACAGCAATCGATGAGCTTAAGCCGGTCATCACCCCAAATAAACTTCCCCATGTCAAAAGCGCTGCGCCAGGTCGCAATAAAATTACCACCCCTAAAAACCCGATTCCTGCTGCCACAAATCGCCATTTAGATACTAACTGTCGAAGCCAAATCATCACTAATATAGGCATAAAAAGCGGCGCTGTATTGGACAAGGTCACTGCATTCACAAGAGGAATCAAAGCCACTGCATATACATAAAAATATACAGACATAAATCCAGCAATCCCTCGAACTAAATGTTTAGGGACCTCTCGCATGGAAAAATGCGTATTTCGAAAAGATGCTACTAATAGAATGAAGGGGAGACCTGTTGCAAATCGAAAAAAAACAATGGTCTCATTAGGTATATCTGCTGCCAACTTAACAAAAACAGCCATGGCTGCGCTTGTGAGCGCAGTCAAAATTCCATATAAAAAGCCATGAGATTCTTTATGCATCTTTTAATGCACCGTATAGAACTCTGCTTATTTTGGAAAGAGTTCTACAGGCTCAAAGACCTAGCCCCTTGGCTTTTAGAAATACACAGGAGAAACAATTACCCCTTGCTGAAATGCTTCCCAAGACACCCTCACCAACTCACGTTGACCCTGTAGAGAGACCAAAGTATATTGAGCTTGCCAAAACCTTGTTAAATCTCCGGCTCCCCAGGCCTCTTGAGCAGCCGCTCCATACTCTGCTATTTGCATCTCTATTACACTGAGCGTGTAAGAAAACTCCTCATCTCTTGATGTATCTATCTGGAGAAGCTCTTGAGAAAACTCTGGAGGAGGAGGAAGCACATCAACTCCCTGTGATAGCTCAGCAGAAGATACAGTGGTTTTTGGCGGAAATCCTGGAGGAGGACCTTTGTGGCTAAAACCAGGTATTGCCTCGGAAGGAGCAGGGGCTTGACTCAAAGTAGAAATAGAAAAGAAACTACTTTGCAATGTGGGTGCAACGGGATTGTCTAAAGGCGTTTCACCAAAAGCGTTTGGAGCCGTATAGGCACCAAGCCAATCAGTGCCATCTCCTACTAAGGGCGGAGTACTCATAAGACCTCAAAAAATAGCATCCATTGTAAGTAAAATCACCGTGACCAACAGAAATGCGTTGGAGCTACTAAAACACATTTCCTAAGCTTAAACACTTGGACGAGCGAGGATCTTACGCCATCAATTGGAAAAACTCAATAGATAAGAGTGCCCCATCATGGTTCCTAATTGCATAAGAAGAATGACTACTGCAATCACCATAACGCTTATGAGCAAGGGCTTTCCACCAAAGACTCTATACGATGTAGGCTGTGTTTGTTTTCTGCCCATCCATACAATCATAGCAGGAAGAAATCCAAATAGAATATTAGCACAAAATCCCCCAGCAAAATTCAATGCTTTAAAAAACAACTGCGGATAAATCAATGCCAGCACAAGCGGAGGAAGTAGCGCTAATGCACACAGTCCTAACGATTCCTTGCTGCCAGATATTTGTTTTTTAAGCCCATCAGCTAAAAAATGGACAAGTCCCAGTGATTGGGCAAGAAAAGAAGTCAGGATAGCAAAAAAAGCTAGTATTTGAGCAAAAGTACTAATCCAAGATACACCTAAGACCCCAGCCATTGCTTGCGCAGCCTCTCGGTCCATGCTCAAACTCTCTTTGATGCCAGAAGGCCCCTCTAATGGCACGACGCCAAGGACAATGATTTCCCAAATCAGGTAAATCACTAAAGCAAAAACGCTGCCTCCCACAATGGCTTGCTTTACTCGTTTGAGATCGCCCTGTAAATAATTCGTAATACTTGGAATCATATTATGAAAACCAAAAGCAATGATGAGTACAGGCAGAGAAAACACTGCATATTCTGCATCTGTATATTCCAATAAAGCGGGCTTTACATGTTCCATACCTAAAAAAACAAGGCCTAAAAAAGCCACTATTTTCCCCACCATAAGCACGCGATTCCATAGGTCAACTTGGCGAGTGCCAAACAGCACAATAGAACCAAATAAGCCTACAAAAAAAAGGCTTCCCGCCCAATCAGGAAGCGTGAAAGGAAGAATTCCACCCAACATTGTCGAAGTCAGATTGCCGCTACCGGAAATATAGGCCACAGATAGCGCGTAAAAAAGAAATAGATACAATACCCAGCTAATAGACCGTCCGAGTTGCCCTAAAGAGTGACCTGCCATAGAAACAATATTTACTTGGGCTTTAAACCAGCCGTTGATTTCCACCATGAGAAATGCACTGGTCAACATAAAGGCCCACGCGATGAGAAACATCACGATAGAAGGGAAAAATCCAGCTAGCCCTGTTATGATAGGCAATGCAAGCATTCCAGCCCCCACACAACTTCCAGCAATGAGAAGCATAGCTCCGATAAGACTTCCGGAACCCTTTTGAGCCTTAGCTGTCATATTTTCTCCTCTGCAACTTGTCTAAGTTGCGAATTTCCTGTCCTAGCCTTCCTAGCTCATAGCCATCGTAATCAACAAATTTAAAAAACCGCTCAAAAGCAGGGACCGCATTGCTAACCTGTTTGGCTAGTTCTTGTGCAACATATCGATACATGGGGTGTCCTGCAGGGGATGAACGCAATTCACACAACCACTGAAGGGCTCTAAGATTGACGTGGAAATACCAGTGAACATTATAAGCCATCGGTACGACATACTGCGCTTCCTCAGGCAATTCCTGCATAATAGTTTCATAGGTATTTTTAGCAAGCTCTATGGCTTTACAATAGTCCTCTTCCATGGGAGTCTCACGAATTTCTTGAGGAATAACATATCCATAATCGCAAGTAAGAAGTTGTCTTTCCTGCGTGAGCATGCGATGTCTTTGTAAATCTCGATAAATTCCGAAATCCGCAAGAATTTCAAAAGTAAATGTGGCATGCTCAAGGGCACGCGGAGACTTGTGCCGACGATGTTCCCTTGCATTACAAGCAGCATCTAGAATCGCACCAAGCTGCTCCTCTGGTAATTTACTGCAATATTGTTGCAGCTCTTGCAGGCCTCCTTGGGAAGCGGAAAAAAGGAGCGCAGCAGCCACTTTAAAAGGCGATTCAGGATCATAGCTAATAAGACGAATTCCCGGATCCTCCATGCGGCCTAGAGATACCGTATCTCTTGAAGATATGGCTTTGATTTCACTTTGCATCTGTTCTAAAAACTGGCTGAAGGCCTTCTGATGCTTGTGTGACACATCGGATCTTCGAACAAAGGAAGGTATGACTTTAAAGAGCTCTTGAAAAGCTTTTTTACCAATATCTTGCATTTCAACAAGATTATTACTGTTCATTTTTTGGATCAGCGTTTCAAAAAATCTGCCATTAGCATACACCCCTACATTGGTCAAGCTACTAGCCGGGAGTAATCCCCGTAAACAATCTAGAACTTTAGCTCTTAACGCTGCTGTATAAGCAACCTTGGAAACTTCTGGGTCTTTTGGAAACTGTTTTTCAATACGCTCCGTCAAAGGAGCCACTAGCTTGGAATAGGTGGCGAAAAGATGGTTGCATGTCTCCACATAAATATCCCGATATGCAGAAGTCATTAGAATCGGTTCTCGATAAAAAAGATATTCTCCATCAAATTTTTGATCGAAGTAGATATACCTGGTTGATTTTTCTAAGGGAGATCCTCCAATACGAGCATCTTCAATCGCTTTAGCAGCCAGCATAGAGATATTTTCTACTGCAAGATGCGCCCCACCTAGCTCTCCGATAGAATCATCACCATAGCCATCTAGAATCCGATCGTAAAAATTCTGTGCTTTTTTAATCGCTGTGAGTTGATTGTCTACATCTCGTTCTTCTTCTTTGGCGATCGAAGAGCCTGTAATGGTAGAAAAAGCAGTCTCTTCATTAAGAATAAATTCTTTAAGCAAAAGAGATCGCAGCCCTAAGGAAGAACGCGAATAGCGAGAGAAAAGAGCCCCTTTGATCACTTCAGGAAGATTATGTAGCACAAAGACGTTACTCGTAGTGCTGGTGACATATCTCTCTAAAATCTTTAGCTGATTTGGCGTAAAATCTTCATAGGTTGGAATCATTGCTCTTACCTTGGGGCTACAGTCTAAAATATCAAAGATGACACAAGCCGCTTGTATGATCAAATCATTTCGAAGGAAACCATAGATCCATCGATATCGCAGGGCTCGATGAATACCTCATCAATACGTATTGGAAAAGAGCATTGCTTCAGAACTTGGATCAATCTCTCTAGTTGCCCCCTTTCTCCTTGCAACACAATTTCCACTCTACCATCGGCAAGATTACGCACTGTGCCAAAAAGGGCTAAGGGACTGTGAAATAATAAAGTAAACCATTTGACCTGCGCGAAATCGCCTAAAATCGACGATCAAAAATGGGGTTGTATTACTATGAATACTACTCCATTTTTGATCGTCGATTTTCGGTTGATTTGGCGCGGTGAAATGGTTTACTTTATTATTTCACAGTCCCTAATGTAGTTGCTTTGCGCTTTGTCGTTTGACGAAATCCTACATTTTGTACTCTGCCGCTAACTAAGGCTCTCCATGCCTTCACGCCTCAACCTCTACCATCTCTTCTGCCACCACCACTTCATGCCAAGCATAGTTTTCGATTAAGATGCGAATCTCTTCCATGGTCTTAACTTGATTTAACGATTCACGCAACTTTCTTGTCCCTATGGCCTGTTTAAGATACCAACAACCCACTCGGCGCATGTCCAACACAGCCTTGCGCTCTGGTTGATATTCGATAATATGTTGCATGTGTTCTAGTAAGTGGTCCCGATAGCTAAACCCATCTTTCAATGGGATGTTTTCTCCAGACAACTGACGATAAATATCCTCTACAATCCACGGCTGTCCAAACGTGCCTCGAGAGACTAAAATAGCATCACACTTGGTGTCTAAAAAGATTTTTTCTGCTGCTTTCGCATTGAAAATATCCCCGTTCCCAATAATGCAAAACTCTGGGAAAGCCTCTTTACAGGCCCTTATGTGACTCCAATCCGCGGGGCCTTTATAACCTTGGCTACGAGTTCTACCGTGAATGCACGCCGCACTAGCACCCGCTCGTTTAGCAATGCCACAAATGTCCACACAATTGATATGATCGTTATCCCAACCGGTCCTCATTTTGACGGTCACTGGAATCTTGACAGCAGCTACCATCTCAGCAATGATATCTCCAATGATTTCAGGCGTTTTGAGTAAGCCTGAACCGCTCCCATCTTTTGTCACTTTGTCTACGGGGCATCCACAGTTGAGATCAATCACATCAAAACCAAGATCTTCGCAAATCCTGGCACAAACAGCTGCAAGGGACGGTTTTGAACCGCAGAGCTGTGCACCAATCGGATGCATATCTGCTTCATAATCCAATAACCGGTATGTCCCTGGATCATGCCTAACCAGGGCATCCATTTTGACCATTTCACAGAACACAAGCCCGGGGCGATGCGCTGTAGTCATCCTCCTAAATGGCAAATCGGAACAGCCCGCTAAAGGAGCACAAAAAACATTAGAAGGAAGCTCTATGCCTCCGAAAATAAAAGGCCGTTTCAACATGATTAACGCAAAAAGAGCATCATAAGAAATTTTTCAACTAGATTCAGGCCCAGGAATGCGAGCATAGGACTGAGATCCAATCTTCCTCCAATCGGAGGAATCAACCGACGAAATAAGTTTAGATAGGGATCGGTAATTCTACTGATGAAAAAAATGATCGGGTGGTAGGCTGCTTTGGGGAACCATGAAGCAATGATCCTGACAGCAATCAGTACAGTATAAAGAAATACCGTATAATGAACGAGAGAAGCTAATATTAAGATCATAAAATAACTTTTTGTCTCCATTTTATCTTTGAACAAGTATTTGTGCCATGAATTCTTTGCTAAAACAAGTAAAGAAAGTATACTCTAGCGAATTATTTATGCATGTTCTAGGCCTACACAGAGATAGCAATTGTTGGAAAATAGCTCTCATCTCGCTACAAGACAAGGGCGAGCGGATAGAACTATTGCACACTTTGCGCCAAGAAGATAAGCCTTTAGAGATCCTTGAAACCATTCTTTCGAAAAAACCTTACCACATCGCCTCCGCCCTTTCTGCAGATCAAGTCATCTTGCGCTCCTTAAGTCTTGATATTCGTGGTTGGGATCACATTCTTAAAGTACTTCCCTTCCAAATTGAAGACCTGATCCCCTTTCCTAAAGAACACACTCTTCTTCTCCCTTTTCTCGAACAAGAAACAGCGCAGGGAAGCACAGTAAAACTGGTTGCTACACAACACTCTTTTCTCAAGGAAATGCTTTCTGCCATCCACACCCTTGGAATGGATCCCCACCACATGACCACTGCAGTCCATGCATTAAAACGTTGGGCTAGATTCGTCGCACCACAAGAACGTTCTCTTTTTCTCCTTTATGTAAGCCAAAAAAGCAGTTTTGGAGCCCTCCTTCTTGATGAAGACATCAAGATATTTAAAACATTTTCCTACGAACGAAATGGGGAGTCTTTAAGAATAAAAACATTTCTCGAGTCTCAGCTAGAAGGGTCTACGTCATTGCCTTGGCTAATCGCCGGAGAATCAGAACTTCTCAACGAGGAGTTTCCTTCTTTACCGGTAACAAAACAACTTCAAGAATATGCAATTCCAATAGGAATCTGTTTAGAAGTTTTGGCCAAAGATGGGAAATCTATAGAATGGTGTCAGAATACACTAGAGGCTCCCTCGCGCAGAAAAAAAAACCGTAAAACACTCTTCACAACGATTGCATTATTGATGGGGTGCACCATTCTCTTTGGCCCCCTTGGTCATCGGCTGCTGGCAAAGCATGAAACCTCTTTATTTACACGCGCTAAAACTGCTTTAGCAACGCTCCACATACCGACAAAAACGCTAGATCTTCAAGGAGCTCTTGAACGACTTGTTATGAGACAGGATGAGCTCTCTCAAGAAGCGCAGTTTGGACCTTACTCACCTTCTTTAAGTTTAGCTTTATCCAGCATCAGCCGGGCAACTCTTTCACTAGATCCACATCAACCTCCTACTATCAGAACACTCAACTACTATGTGTCTGCATCAAAACAACCCACACTAGACATAGAATGGGCTTGCCCTAGCAAAGATTCCTTGCGCTCCATAAAAACAGCTTTAAACCGCCTGCAAACTCCAAAAATTGCTGTATGCCGTGAAAATGAAACTCTTCTCTTTACCTCTTTTGTGATGGAATGAACTTGTCTACTTTATTCTCTTATCGTCACTTAACTACTATTGGCTGTGCTATCAGCGGAAGTCTTGCAATCTTCTCTGCAATCTCTTTTTTCTATCAAGCAACTATAGTTTATAGAAACGATAGAACACTGTCCTCGATAGAACGTGATTTGCCTAAACTTACTGCTTTTTCTCAAGCAAAACACCAGGCTGAAACCATGGCACAAAAAGCAGATCCAAAATACCTTGAAAAACATCTTTCTTCTCTACAGTTTCTGAATCTTGAAAGAGGATCTCTAGAACTCTTGGAGAAAAAAAACGTCTTAAATGAGCAAGCAGCTAAACGCCTTTATTTCCTTCGCAATGACAATACTATTCACTTACAAACCCACAAAAAAATCACTACCGGCCTCTGTCGAGAAATTAAAGAGATTCTCTCCCATCCCATAGAGATCGATGAAAAAGATTTGCCCTCTATCCTAGAAGAGCTGGAGGGTAAAGAGACCCAGTTAGAAAAACCCCCTCTCAGAATTTATTGTTTTTCCTTAGAGAAAAAAGAAACATCTCCACATTACACCCTATATTTTGAATTATGGCGCAAAGAACTATTGTAAACACAAACTTTAGAGTCCAAGACGATTTGCAGTTGGAAACCAACTCAAGACTCGATCCCGGCTATGCTTTAGAACGCTCTTCTGCCTTCTCAAAAAAGGTGAAGTATGGAATTTCCTGCCTAACTCTTCTTATTCTGTTTTCCTCCTGTAGTGCAAAAGTTGAGCAAAAAGATCCCAGTATCATTAGCATGCAAACGATCGATCGCAACGGTTTCAGCGAAACAATCAGTTCCAAAGACCGCCTTGCTAGTTTTTCTAAAATCAATTTCCTCTCTCCGCAACCCTATCAAAAAGTTCTTCGAGTTTACCCCCGTAATGATACCGGGCAGAGTGTATCCCGCATTACCAGTTACCATTCTAATGGCCAAATATGGCAATACCTTGAAGTGGCTGAGGGGCGTGCTCACGGGCTCTACCAAGAGTGGCACCCCAATGGCAAATTAAAAATAGAGGCGTACGTTATTGAAGGGTTGGCTGATGTTACCGATACCGCACAGGCAAGCTGGCTTTTTGAAGGTTTAAGCAGAGTTTGGGATCAACAAGAGCGCCCCTTAGCGGAATTTCTCTATGAAAAAGGAGTCCTTCACGGAGAAAGTCGCTACTTTCATGAAAATGGTTCAGTAGCAAAAGCCATTCCTTACCTACACAACGATATCGACGGTACCGTCACCATTTACAGTAGCTCCGGAGATGTTCTCGAAACCATTCCCTTTCAAAAAGGGTCGAAACATGGCATCGCAGAAGGTAAAGCCATTGATGGCTCCTGGTCTTTTTGGGAGAGCTATGATCAAGGAAAGCTTCTAGAAGCTCGTTATACTTCTGTGTTATGGGAACATTTACCCCAGGTCAACAATGGTGAAGGATTCCAATTGGTCATGGAAAATAACCAAATCTCGACTATCGTGCAAATTCATCAAGGAGAGTCTATTGGAAGCGTTCGCAAATATAAAAATAATGGCTCACTTGAGAGCATCTTCCATGTAAAAGATGGTGTGAAACATGGGGAAGAACTTGTTTTTTTCCCTGCCCCCAAAGCAGAAAATCCCTTGGAACTACCTCCTCAAGCAAAACTCAGTGTGCAATGGAATAACGACTCCATTCACGGCATCACTAAAACCTGGTTTGCCAATGGCCTTCTTGAAAGTCAGAGAGAAATGAATACTAACAAAAAACACGGCCTCTCTTTGGCCTACTACAACGATGGTAGTTTGATGTTAATGGAAGACTACGATCAAGATCGTCTAGTTAAAGGCACTTACTACAAACGTGGCGATAAACAAATTGTTTCTACCATTGCCGACGGATCAGGAACAGCGACACTCTTTGATGCTGAAGGCCATTTTAAGCAAAAAACTCACTATGAGCGTGGTTGGCCAAAAACAAGTCATGACTAACCCCAAAACACGGTTACGAATCTCAACCAAACAACACCTGCGATGCATTCCACTACAAAGAAGAAAAGAAGCTTCAGAAAAGGTTTTAGAATCTCTCTTACCCAAAATACGGCACTTTACTTTGGTGGTTTCTTTTGCAAGCTTTGGCCATGAAATCAACCTTTGGCCACTCAATGCTCAACTCGAGAAGCAAGGTTCTCTCTGTCTACCAGGGCATTCACTAGGGCTATTTAAAGTTGAAAGCATTGCTGATCAGCTCTGTTCTTCTTCATTAAAACCACTTGTGCCAAACCCTACTCTCTGTGTCCAAGTGGATCTTCAACAAGTTGATTGTATCTTGGTCCCAGCTCTTCTATTTGATCAAAACCTCTTTAGGATTGGGCACGGCGGTGGTTTTTATGATCGCTTGCTAGAAAAAGTTCATCCTAATACTTCTGTCTGGGGGGTAGGATTGCTAGAACAACGTTCTCCCTGTCCTTTGCCAAGAGAACCTCACGATATCCCAGTCAAAAAGCTTTTTCTATTCTAAACAGGCTCTTAGAAGCTGTATCTACTCTTTATATTGGCTACCTGGAGTTTGATAATTTGGGCTTTGGTCCTCTGGCTGTGAAGCGGGATAAGGAGGGGGAGGAGAAGGCTGTGGAGCCGCCTGTTGAGGGTAACAATAGCATCCTGGTTGCGGCGGTTGTTGCCCAGGAGGAAACATCGGTGGAGAAGGCTGTGACCCTTGCTGCTGCTGTTGTTGTAACTGTTGTTGTTGTTGCTGAAGATTTTTCCCACGACACTGTCTAGCACCACTACCACCTAAGGCTGTTGCTGTGCCTCCAGTAGCGACGCCAGAAAATACGGAAAAAGGGGATCCATCTAAACAATACCAAAGCACCGTATAAGGCGTTTGCGAACGATCTGGCCTAGAATATCCCTGAAAGGTATCTGTCCATGCAGAGGTATTCGTTGCATCGATCACCATTTCCCCTTTTACCGATCCATCAGAACCTCGAACGACAGCCCGTAGTTGGTAGGGACTGTCATTGATGAGAATCACTGTACCAGCGTGGAGTGTTGGCAAGAGGAAAAGTATCAAGAGAAAAAAACAGCGCTTGAACCATTTCATCGCTCATCCTCTTTTTTAGAAGAATCTACATGTGCCCAACGAAAATCTAACCCACCCATCTTCGAAATAAACACATCGTTAAGCTGATGATTTTTTACAAATAACAAATTGTAATGAAACAGTGGCACAATGGGCATATCTTCCATTAAAATCTTTTCACACTGAGACAATAACTGCATCCTTTCCACAGAATTGGCCATCACACTAGAGTTTTCTAAAAGCTTTGTATATTCTGCATTCTCCCAGTGTGTGTGATTGGCGCTTGCTGTTTTACTCTTGAAAATTTCTAAAAAAGAAAGCGGATCATTATAATCTGCCATCCAGGACCCAACAGCAATCTGGAAATCTCCCTTATACAGCCTTTCCAAATAAGCTTTCGATTCTAGAGCCACAAGAGCTACGGTAACGCCAAAAACCCTTTGCCATCTTTCTTGAAGCATTTGAGCAATACGTTGATTTCTTTCGGAGTTTGGAAAAAGCAATTCTATCTCGGGTAATTTTGACAAAGTCATAGAAATCTCTTCTAATCCTTCATCAAAGAGCTTCTTTGCCTGATGTGTATCGTCATTTTTGAAATATGACTCCTCGTGTAATCCAAAAACCTCTGGAACAAACCCAGTCGCAGCCACTTGACTTCCAGCTAAAGCATGCTCAACAAGTTCATCACGATTCACGCTTAATGAAAGCGCTCTGCGCATTTTGGATGAACTCAACAAAGCATTTTCCGTGTTGATCCTCAAAAAATAAGTTCCCAAAATCGGTTTCTTATTAAGCATTTTTTCAGCATGTAGTTTTCCTAAAGCATCGATAGGCAAAACGCTTAATGGAGACCCGGCCCAATCGATTTCTTTACTTTCAAACATACTCAATTCTGCTGCTTCCTGAAGCATGTACATGGAGATCCCATCTAGTTTGACTGTATTGCAATCCCAGTAACTAGAGTTCTTCTCTACCTGAATACTATCCTGACTCTTCCACTCTTTCAGTACGAATGGGCCGTTGCTGACAAAAGTTTCTACCTTTTCTAACCAGTGTGGAACACTGCAATCCACCTTAGCATTGATGGGAAAGTACACAGGATATGAGGTGAGCTCAAGAAAATAAGGCGTTGGTTTTTCCAGCTCTATTTGCAATGTATATTCATCAAGAACTTTGACCCCAAGTTGCTCGATCGAGATCTCTCCAGACTTAATAGCTTGAGCATTCTTGATAGGATAGAGTTGAAATGCATTATCTGCAGGCGTTTTTGGGTCTAGGACACGTCTCCATGCATAGACAAAGTCCTCTGCTACTATAGCTTCGCCATTCGTCCACTTGGCATCTCGTAAAGTGAATGTATATGTCTTCAGATCTTCAGAAATGACAACGTCTTTTGCAAGCGCCATCTCTACTTTATCTTTTTGGTCGATTCTCGTAAGACCCTCAAAAAGCATCCGAACCATTGTAATCGATTGCAAGTCGCGCGCTTTTGCTGGATCCAGCGTGCGCGGTTCACTGCCTATATTAACACGCAATACACGTCGAGTGTCTTGCGAAGCTTCTTTAGCAATTTTAGATCCATTCTCATGGTTTTTGCTCGGAGACTGGCAAGAAATTTGAAATAAAATACATGCCATAGCTACAAGCCACAGCCCCTTTTTCTTTCTCAGATGTAACATATGGATAACCATGGTTGAAGCATGTAGAACTCAAGCTTAAGAGTGTATGATTTTTTCTTCAATAGAGCTCTTTCGAAACTAAACTTCAGTCGATTTTAGGCGATTTCGCGCAGGTCAAATGGTTTACTTTATTATTTCACAGTCCCTAACAGAGAAACTCTTCGATCACATTGGTTATCAAAGCAGTCCATCCTGTCTGATGAGCTGCTCCTAGTCCTTCGCCAGTTTCTGGATTGAAATATTCATAAAAAAAGATGTGTTCTTGAAATCTAGGATCTTTCATAAAACATGGTCTTTGGCCAAGACAAGGCCGAAGCCCCTGTTCATTTTTATCAAACAGAGATATTAGTCTCTGTGAAAAAGAATGATACATTTCCTCAAGAGACACTACGGGTTCTCCAGGCGCTGAGATGTTGTAATCATGCCCATAAAATCTTTCGAGACGTCGCAATAGCTCGAGTAAAAAATAGTTCATTTGCATCCAAATAGGGCCTCTCCAATTCGAATTGCCTCCCTTGACCCTGAAATGCGATTCTGCAGGTTCATAACCAAGTGTTTTACCACCAAAAGTAAATGGGTGTTGCTCATGAAACTTGGATAGAGAACGCAATCCGTATGCAGATCGAAATTCTTCAGGATTCCACAAGTGATGTAAAACTCTCTTACATTGCTTCTCGTTCATCGGCATAAAAAGTACTTTCCTGCCTTGCGGCGATTGGCGAAATGTCATACACCCTTCAACCAACTCTTTACGATGTTCTACAAACCAACGAAAATTCCCATAGAACTCTGGTAAAGCCTCAAGGTCTTTTTCTTCATAGGTCGAACAAGCAAATAATGGTATGATCCCCACCATGGAACGAACACGAAATTTAGCAAAATGTCCATCGGGATAGGTCAACACATCGTAGAAAAACCCATCTTTCTCGCTCCACAACTCGTAATCTTGATTTCCTCGTTTTTTTATCGCTGCAGCGATGTACGCAAAATGTTGAAAAAATTTAGTGGCTAGTGATTCATAAACACTATTTTCTTTAGCCAACTCAAGAGCAATACTCATCATATTCAAGCTAAACATCGCCATCCATCCCGTCCCATCGGACTGTTGAAGGCGAGCGTCATTCGAAAACTCCATTGAACGATCAAAAATAGCAATATTATCTAATCCTAGGAACCCTCCCTCGAAAACATTGTTTCCCGAGCTATCTACTTTATTTACCCACCAAGCAAAATTCATGAGAAGTTTATGAAAACACTTCTCTAGAAATTCTCGATCTTTTTTTCCTTCGAGAATCCCCTCTTCTTGATACAGGTGATAGACAGCCCAAGCTTGCACAGGAGGATTAAGATCAGAAAATTCCCATTCATATGCAGGGATCTGTCCGCTTGGATGTTGAAATTGATCAAATAACAACAACCATAACTGATGTTTGGCAAATGCAATATCGATAGATCCAAAAGCAACAGCTTGAAAGGCTAAATCCCAGGCCGCAAACCACGGATATTCCCATTTATCCGGCATCGATAAAATTCTCATGGAATTCAAATGTTTCCAGTGAATATTGCGAATATAATTACGGGAAGAAGGAGGGGGAAAGTACGTGTTGTCTCCATTCAGCCATAGATTTACGTCATAGAGGTAGATTTGCTTATTCCAAATAAGCCCAGAAAACGCCTGCCTTTTAATCTGCTGTAACTCCTTAGAAATGCCTTGAGGAGGTAGAGAAGCATAAAATTCATCAGCCTCCTTCCTTCTTAATTGCACAACTGTTGGTACAGCGTCTAAAGGGCGATCCAATAGTTGATCGCTCAATCGCAGATCTAGTATTACAGGTTCTCCAGGTTTGATCGCTGGGAAAAAATAATGCAAACATGCCTTCGTTCCTTTTCCTTCTGGGTTCACGGTATTTTCTTGATGAATAATGGCCCGATGGAATCCATCTTTGAAAAAAGCAGTTTCTGATGGATGTAAAGAATTAGGATACTCTGTCTCATTGTCTGTAAATAAAGACTCACCTCCTTGGGGCCCATAAAGGTATCTAAGACCTAGGTGGTAATCAAAAGCTAAGGACTCTGGCGATGCCATCTCAGTATCATCTGCAAGCAGACAAAGACCCTCCTCACTCCTATCTTTTTTCATAATGCAAGGGCGAGAAAGGTACTGATCTGCCCAACTCCATTGATTACGGAACCATAAGTGAGGAATCACATGTAAAGGTGCGGGATCAGGTCCATGATTGTCTATAGTGATTCGAATACAAACATCTTCAGGAGTTGTTTTGGCATACTCGATAGAAATATCAAAATACCGTCCCTCATTAAAAATATCTGTATCGTAAATTTCAAACTCTGGATCATTTGCTGTTCTTTTTTTATTCTCCTGAACTAAGAGTTCATAGGGAAATTTTTTTTGAGGGTATCGATAGAGATACTTCATGTAAGAATTGGATGGAGTTGCATCCAGGTGATAATAGCATTCCTTGACATCCTCTCCATGATTTCCCTCATGAGTGGAGAGCCCAAAAAGTCGTTCTTTTAATATTGGATCTACACCATTCCAAAATACGGGAGCAAACAGAAGTACTTGGTACCGATCGCACCACCCAGCGATGCCATCATCACCCCAACGATATACTTTTTTGACAGCCAGATCATGGGGGAAATAGAGCCAAGGATCCCCATCAGCACTATAATCTTCTCTTACTGTTCCCCAAGCTCTTTCTGAAACATAAGTCCCCCACTTGTTCCAAGCGGAAAAAGGTTCTTCCCAGTTTTTGGATAACCTTTTGTATTCTTCTGTTTCTCTTGCTTTCAAAACATTACCTCATCCATTCACGGGCATAACGCAAAGCCCCCAAAAGAGCAGCATTATCATTCAGAACAATTTTAATCGTCATTTCTTCAAGTAGTGGACGAAACCGTCCCTTGTCTGTAAATCCTCGTAAAAACTCCCCTTTGCCAATAAATTCTTTTAATCGAGGAGCAATGCCACCACCTATATATACCCCTCCTAAAGAAAGAAATTTAAGCGCCACATTTCCAGCTTCAGAACCATATATAGAAAGAAACCACCGCACAACACGTATACATACATGGCAAGTTCCTTCAATGGCAGCTTGAGTAATTACCTGCGGCGGGTCAATAGTCGCAAACTTTTGACGCATTTCTGCAGTTTCCTTCTCGAGTTGCATATCGATCAAAAATCTATAGAGTTGATACAAGCCAGAGCCTGACAACACTCTTTCATAAGAAACATGCCCAAACTGTTTTTTGAGATATCGTAACAATTCCATTTCCAATTCATCACGAGGGGCAAAATCACTATGTCCTCCCTCACAAGCAAAAGGATGATAACCCTTGCCATCCCAATACAAACAAGCTTCACCAAGACCTGTGCCAGCTGCTAAAAGAGCCTGATTGCCAGTTTTTTTTTGCCCAGCATGTATGGTTAAAAACTCGTCTTCTTCTAACATATGCAACCCGTATGCATTCGATTCTAGATCATTAATGACGCCAACTTTGGCAATATTTAATGAAAATTCCAAAGCAGCTCCATCAATCATCCATGGCAAATTCGTCGTTTTACATTGACGATCTACAACAGGTCCAGCTACTCCAAAGCAGGCCCGATCCACTAAACTTACGTTTAATTTAGACATATTCAGAAATTCCTGGACGATCTCTGTCAATCCAGGATATTCTCGACTAGAAAATTTCTTTTCAAAGACTGGAGTTTTGCCTCGCTCGTTTTCATAGAGCGCAAGGTGGGTCTTGGTCCCACCAATATCACCTGCAATCAGCATAAGCGTATCATATGAATGTTTTTAACTTTTGTTGATTATGCAAAACTTCAGATATACAGGAAGGAAATTGAAATTTAATGTGAGGTAACACTATGTCCAATCCCCAAGACACTGCCAAAAAAAAAGCACTTGATCTCGCTATCACACATATCGAGAAACAGTTTGGTGAAGGAGCGATCATGACGCTCGGCAAGCATTCCTCTAATAGAGAAATTAGCGTCATTAAAACAGGCGCCATAGCTCTGGACACGGCACTAGGAATTGGTGGTATCCCAAGAGGGAGAATCATTGAAATCTACGGACCAGAGTCCTCTGGAAAATCGACCCTAGCTACGCATATTGTTGCTAATGCTCAAAGAAATGGGGGACTTGCGGCATATATTGATGCTGAGCACGCATTAGATCCTTCTTATGCAGCAAAAATCGGTGTGAAGTTAGATGAGCTTCTCATTTCTCAACCTGATTCTGGAGAAGACGCCTTAAATATTGCTGAAACATTAGCCCGCTCCAACGCAGTGGATGTCATTGTGATTGATTCCGTTGCAGCACTCGTTCCAAAAAGCGAACTGGAAGGGGAAATTGGTGATTCTCATGTGGGACTGCAGGCAAGAATGATGTCACAAGCACTACGTAAATTGACCTCTACACTATCTAAAAGCAATACTTGTGCAATTTTCATCAACCAAATTCGAGAAAAAATTGGTGTTATGTTTGGAAACCCCGAAACCACCACAGGTGGACGAGCTCTCAAATTTTATGCCTCTGTCAGGTTAGATATCCGCCGCATTGGCGGCATCAAGGGGGCTGATAATAATGACATTGGTAATCGAGTCAAAGTAAAGGTTGTGAAGAATAAAATGGCTCCTCCTTTCCAAACCGCAGAATTTGATATTATTTTTAATGAAGGCATTTCTCGCATCGGTTCACTCATCGATGTAGGAGTAGAAACCGGAGTCATCGAAAAAAAAGGAACTTGGTTTAGCTTTAATGGGCAGAGATTAGGTCAAGGACGTGAAGCTGTGCGTGAAGAGCTAAAAAAGAATGGAAAATTAGCTGATGACCTAGAAAAAATCATCTTAGTCAAATACGCAGAAAAAGCTGCATCTATCAAACGTGAAGGCACGAGTGAGTCCTCCATGCAAGAGGCTCCTGCGGATTTACTCGAAGTCACCTAAACCAAACGTCTATATATCTACACAAAAGGCCCCAGTTTTTAAGAAACAGGGGCCTTTTTCCATTAAACAGACGGTTATCGATGGAGAGTGCAATTATACCAAACGCAATAAATAATTTCATATTTGAGCTGCGTGAAAGCTGTCGACAAATTGACGATCATAAACAGCATAGTATTAATGCAATACAATGCCGTTTACGATCGCCGATTTTCGGCGCTTTGACGCGGCTCAAATGTGAAGTTATTTGTTGCGTTTGGTATTATTTGACATAGTTGCGCAACATTTGCTGCATCTTCTGAAAAGATGGGGTGTCTAGACGAAGATCAATCAGACAACGATCGAATAACCTCATCTCCTCCTCAAATAGTGCATAAGCCCGATCCTTTCCTACAAATCGTGCGATATTGATCTCTCTTTCCATTTTATCATCTTGCTCAATATCGAGCAGATCATCTGCAATCTGAAAAGCCATGCCAAAATGATACGCAGTTTTGCGCACATGAGTAAGCTTAGAAAGATCTCCGCCTCCAAACAACCAACCAAAAACAAAAGACACCTCGAACAACGTGACGGTTTTTTTATAAATCACCTGTCGAAGATTCTCTAAAGTAAACATAGGTGGAAATTTATCGTAGAATTGCCCGCCAGTCGCTCCTAAGATCCCAGAGCAACGAGAAGCCGTTTCCAACGCCAACATCGCAATGCGGTCGCCAAGAGCCGCAAAAGGAGCCCCTGCAGAAATCATCTGCTCTGCATTACGCTGAATTTTACCAAAAGCGGCTGTAATCAATGCATAACTAGAAAGAAGAGCTATCGTTTCCCCGTAGACTTTGTGTACAGATGGCTTTTCTCTGCGCTCATCATCATTATCCATACAAGGAAGATCATCAACAATGAGAGAGGCTGTATGAAAAAATTCAACAGATAAAGCCGCTTCTGAAACATTAAGATCATGTCCTAAAGCTTCAGAAATAAGATACACAATCAGTGGGCGAAAACGCTTACCGCCATTCGTGAGAGCATATTCGCAAGCATCTCGCAACTTAGTTTTCTCTCCTAAAGAGGAGATATTACGAGCGATTTCTTGTTCAATCTTGTCTCGTAAAAAATAAAAATGAGATAGTTTTTTTGAGGATTCAGTAGAAATCGACATAGCTCCATCAATGCTTTTTAGTTAAAGAAGAAGTGACCATGCCTCCAATATTTAAGCATGGAGCACAAACAATATTTGGTAGGACAACCGTACCTGGATTCGATACAACATTGCAGCCCAATTGAGACCTATCCCCGAGAATGGTCCCTAATTTTTTTAAACCAGTTTCCCAAGTCTTTCCTTCCCATCGGACAGTGATAGCAGCCTTATCAAAACGAAGATTAGCGCACTTAGACCCAGCGCCCAAATTGACATAATTACCAAGAATAGAATCTCCAACGTAATTGAAATGTGCTGCATGTGCTTGGTCTAGAAGAATCGAATGTTTAATTTCTGTAGCATGACCAATAACACATCTTTTTCCAATGAGAGCATAATCTCTAACATAAGCACCATGTCGAATGATCGACCCTTCACCAATCCAGCAGGGACCTTTTATGTAAGCTCCGGGTTCTATTATAACTCCTTGCCCTATAACGATTCTTTCTGAATTTTCCAAATAGACCCCTTTGGGAATCGTAGGCAAAGAAGAAGGGATGGGTAAACCATCTAAATATTCTTTGAGATTTTTTAAAGCGTCCCAGACAACAGCGGAACGTTCAAAAAGAACTTTATGTTCGCAAACACTTAAATCGAAAAAATCTTGTGGATGAAACAGCATATCTCAAGATGTTAACAGACGTTGCACGGTTTTTCCACAAGAGTTCCTAAAGAATATCTTTCTTATTTATGTAAGATTCTTCTTCTTCTTGTGCTGTGGGAGTGTTGATAAGTCGATGTTTCTCGTTCTTGTTTAGTATGTTGAAAACTTGTTGAAGGTTTGAGTAAATACCCCCTACTTATCAACAATCAGAAAGTTTCAGTGATGTAAAAAACAGCAAACAGACAATGTATCAACATACTTTCCCACATTGCATGATCGATGTTTGATGAAGATTTAGATATGACGGTTCAGTCATAACTCCTTAAGAAAAAAGAATCTGGGTGAGAGGATTCGAACCTCCGACCCCTAGCACCCCATGCTAGTGCGCTAGCCAAGCTGCGCTACACCCAGATAAAAATTATAGAGAAGAAACTCCTTCAAATTGGAATTCGGCTTTTTGGAACTCCTTGAGACCGATGCGAGCACACTCCTCGATGATTTTTTCCAAAACATCGCCAGGATGCACCTCTGCAGCAGAGATATCTACGGAAATTGTTGCCGAAAAATTGACACCAGCACGCAGTCCTTTTACCTTGAAGTTAGCGTAGATAGCTTCTTTTTTTTTGGAAATGTTACGAAAGCGAATCAGATTATTTTCTGCGAGATCTTTCATTTTTTTATTCCCTTGAAGAAAGAAGAAAATCGTAACGAGAAGTCAAAGTTGCTGTCAATTGAAACTTATTGATACACTCGATGTCATGATGAAGATGGAAAAAGATTGGTACGCTATTTTGCGCGAGGAAATTGAGCAACCTTATGTCCAGAGGCTTAAAAAATTTTTAGATCAAGAGAAAGCAGGGGGAAAAGAAGTGTATCCTCCAGAATCTCTAGTTTTTCAAGCATTTTTGAAAACACCCTGGGAAAGGGTTCGTGTTGTTATTGTGGGTCAAGATCCATATCACGGACCTAGACAGGCTCAAGGGTTGTCTTTTAGTGTTCCAAAGGGGGTTCCCTTACCCCCCTCTCTTCAAAACATTTTTAAAGAACTTAAGGACGATCTTGGCGTTGCCAAGCCAGAGCATGGGTGTTTAATATCGTGGGCTGAACAGGGAGTTCTTCTCTTGAATGCAACCCTTACAGTTCGTCGTGGAGAGCCACAATCTCATGCTGGCATGGGCTGGGAGAGGTTTACTGATGTGGTGATCGATAAAATAGCCTCTAGGGAAAAACCTGCTATTTTTGTGTTGTGGGGGAAATCCGCTCAAGAAAAGTGTCAAAAAATTCCTCCAGAATCTCTAAGTCGTCATATTGTTCTTAAGGCAGCTCATCCTTCCCCCTATTCAGCACACCAGGGGTTTTTTGGTTGTAAGCATTTTTCAAAAATTAATCAGATTCTTCAGCAGTCTGGGCAGTCACCCATTGATTGGACGCTTACTTAATGCAATTACCTGCACATATTGAAGAGCATATAGAGTCAATGGTTCGTGGGATTCCCCTTGCTACACTTATCAAACATTTTCAGCAATATTCCCTGTCATATCGAGATGGTATGTCTTCGCAAATTTCCTTGCCTTCGCAAATGGAAAAAATATGTTATCTAGCTACCCGTATGCCTGCTACTTTTGGAGCTGTCACAGCAGTGTTTCAGGAATGTGAACGCAGAATAGGGAAAGTTTCTTCACTATTGGATTTTGGTGCTGGGCCTGGCACTGCTTTTCTTTCTGCTCTTGAGCTTGGTTGGGAATTAAAGAGTGCAATGCTGTTAGAGAAAAGCCAAGAATTTATCGCTCTTGGAAAGCAGTGGACGCCTTCTTGGGTCATTTGGCAAAAGGGGGATTTGGTGAAACTGCATGCAGTACCAAAGTCTGATGTGGCTATTTTTTCTTACTCATTAGGGGAAATACCAGAACAAAACTTCAAAGAGTTGCTCGCAAAGGCATGGGATGCGACCCAAAAAGCGATAGTGATTGTGGAACCTGGTACACCAAGGGGGTTCAAGAGGATACTACAAGCAAGAGAGTATCTCATTGGCCTGGGTGGTAGGGTCGTTGCGCCATGTCCATGTAATGCACCATGTCCCATGACAAATACAGAGTGGTGTCATTTTTCCATCCGCATTTCAAGAAGTTCTTTACATCGTCGTATAAAACACGCGCAGTTAGGGTATGAGGACGAAAAATTTTGTTATATGATTCTCGCGAAAGAGGAGGGATCGCCTTGTAAGGAACGGGTTATTAAAACACCGCAGCATGTTTCTGGTAGAATTGTTTTAACATTATGTACGGCGTCTGGAATACAAAATAAAATTGTATCAAAAAAAGAGAAGGATGTTTTTGTGTTTGCTAAAAAAACTCATTGGGGGATGTGTTTTTAAATTAATTAAGTCGATGTGGTTTTATTTGTCTTTTGTTATAATATTGCATAAACAATTACAACATTTTATTCTATGTTATATGATACTTTTCTTGCTGTGATGAATCAACTTGCTGGACAGAGAAAGGCGCGCTGTGTTGTCCAGGGGAGTGTGATTTTTATTGAAAGCAAACCTGTTGGAAAGCAGTGGTCCCTAGCTACATGTGTTTTTGATGGCGGTGAATATCTTCCAAGAAGTGTCAAAGAATGTGTTTCTTCTGCAGGCGTGTTACGCTGGCAGGAAAGGGGAGCTAATCTTCGTTTAGATCCTGCCTCCAATAGTATCTATCTGGTACAAGAGATCCAATCTTCATCTAAATATGTGCCATTCCGTTATCTTATGAGCGATTTCGCAGAAGTGGCTAATGAATGGCGAGACATTTTAGATGATTTTGCTGCGAGAGACCATTCTTCTATTATGATTACTCCAAAAGAGTAATCATAGGAGAGAGGTTTTTATCAAGGGATACACAGCGCTCCGTTTATGCGAATTTATGGATGGATAGGGGTATCTTTTGTAGAGATAAAAAGGCTCTTTTCGATACAGTGAGGGGCATGCAGGGTTCTATTGTCGCTCTTGTCACTCCTTTTGATGATCATGGTCAAGTGGATACAACTGCTTTACGGTCGCTAATCGAGCGACATATTGTATCGGGGACAGATGCAATTGTTGTTTGTGCAACTACTGGGGAGGCACCTACTCTTTCAGCGCAAGAACAAAGAGAAGTGATTGAAGAAAGTGTGCGTATTGCTGCTAGGCGGATTCCTATTATCGCCGGAACAGGAACCTATGCTACTGGTTCTTCTGTAGAGAAAACGCGTGATGCTCAAAAAGCTGGCGCGGATGCTTGTCTTGTGGTTTTTCCCTATTATAATCGACCCACTCCCATTGGTATTCAACGTCACATAGAAGAAATAGCTCGCGTGGGTATGCCATTGATTCCTTATCACCATCCTGGGCGTACGGGCGTTCGCCTTTCTGCCCAGTTTTTAGCTGCTCTGATGGCCTTGCCAGAAGTAGTGGCTATTAAAGATTGCTCTGGTGACATGGACGCCATTATACAACTGATTAGCATGACAGATAAACCAGTTTTGACTGGAGATGATGTATATAGCCCAGCTCTCATTGCAGTGGGTGGAAAAGGGGTGATTTCTGTCTTGGCTAATGTAATCCCTAAGGAATGGAAAGAAATGATAGACCTTTGTCTGAGAGGAAATTTTTCTGCAGCAAGGGATATTTTTTATCGGTTTTATCCATTGTATAGGGCAATGGCACTGGAAACTAACCCACAATGCGTTAAATATGCTGTGGGACTTTTAGGGTTGTGTCGAGACCACCTACGTCTACCGCTTCTAGTGCCACAAGATGTTGTACAAGAAGAGATTCGTCAAGAAATGGGTCGGTTAGGGTTATTGACTCAAAGCATCACCGCGGGCATAGGCTGATGAAATTCACCCAAAGACTTGAGAAAAGGAAATACGTCTTCCTTTAGAAATTTTCGCACTTGATGTTCACAAAGGCCTGGGGTCAGGCTGTTTTTATAGATTTCCTCTAATTCGTGTTTAGATAGAAAAAAAGCGGGGTCTGCAGCAATCGTTGCCAAGAACTCCACAGAAGGAGTGCCTTCTTTGACTCTTTGCGCTGCTTTTTGCAATTTAGCGTGTAAGGCCTGACGATCTCCGCCGCGCTTTGTTGCTGCCATTAAAATCGGTTCTAAAATCAGAAGAGGTCTTTCGTGTTCTAGATGTTGCAAAATATTGCGTTGGTGGACATGGCAGTGAGAGATGATGTGGAATAGAAGAAGGCACAAGGCGTCTGCTGCAAGAAAGGCGTTAGGGAGAACTAGGCGGCGATTAGAGGAGTCATCAAGAGAGCGTTCCAGCCACTGCGTAGCGAGTGTATAGGAGGGATTTTCTTTTAGCGAAATAAGAAAACGGGCAAGTCCACACACCCGTTCGGCATGCACGGGATTTTGCTTATGTGGCATTGCGGAGGAGCCTACTTGTCCATCGGTTACAGACTCGTCTATTTCTTTGAGATGAGATAACAGGCGGAGATCTGTGGCGAATTTATGGGCACTTGCAGCGAGTCCCCCTAAAGTATCCAGAATAAGCTGATCGATTTTACGCGTATAGGTTTGTCCCGCGATGGTGAGTACATTAGAAAACCCAAACATCGAAGCAATCAATCGATCTAATTCGGTCACCTTAGCTTCTTCTCCATTGAAAAGAGACAGGAAAGAAGCTTGACTTCCCGTGGCGCCTTTCACTCCAAGAAAAGGGAGTTCTTTGCGACGTTTTTGGATTTCTTTTAGATCAGTCAAGAGGTCTTGCAGCCACAAACAGGCCCTTTTGCCTACAGTAGTAGGTTGTGCTGGTTGAAGATGGGTATAAGCAATACAAGGAAGATCAGCATATTTTTCTGCAAAAATAGCCAGAGTTTTTACAACGGTAGCTAGCTTATTTTCTATCAATAGAAGAGCTTCTCGCATGGCGATCAGATCGCTATTATCAGTAACAAAACAAGAGGTGGCACCGAGGTGTAAGATGCCCTTAGCCTCGGGAGCTATTTCAGCAAAAGCGTGGATGTGAGCCATGACATCGTGTTTGAGCTGTTTTTCAAGCTCTGCAAGACGTTGCCAGTTGAAATGGGGTGCATGTTTTTCCAAAGAGGTAATTTGTTCATCTTTGATAGGAAGGCCCAACTTTTTTTCGGCCTTGGCAAGGCTAATCCACAATTTTCTCCAAGTAGAAGAACGATACTCTGTAGAGAAAAGGTGGCTCATCTCGTGGCTGGCATAGCGCTCTGTAAACGGACTTGAATATAGGGAGGCGTCTTTCATAAGATTGATTGTTGCATAGAATAGAGGATTTTTTGTAACGCTTCTTTTTGTTCTTCGCTAGTGGAAAAAGTTTTACTGGTGATTTGTTTTTCTACGCGGCGCAATGTTTCGATGATTTGACGAATAGGATCATGTGCGCGCTTATCCTCAAGGGAAAGAGGAAAGGTGGAGCGAATCGCGGAGAGCACGTCGTCTTTGGATTGACCTTTGTAATTTTTAATGAGTTCTACTTTTTGCTCGATCGAACCATTTCTGCTAGCTAGTGTATAGGCTAGTTGACGAGGCATTTCATCGAGTTTGCATGAGAGTGTTTGCGGGATAGCGCGATGTAATTCATAGTATTGCAGAAAGTTGTAGGGAGTTTGGCGATTGCCATACGCTGCGATTAGCCAAGCTGTAAAAGCGCCATCGCGATATTTTTTTAGAATCTCTTGCGCTTGTTTGATGCGTTCTCCATGTAAAATAGCAGCTTGTGAATTAATTGCTTTAATTTCTGCTGTAAGATCAGACAGCATGCGCAGATCTGTAGTCGTCTCTTGCTCTTCTGTGCAATGAGAATCGAGAATTTGTGACATTCTATTTTGTTCAGATGTAGAAAGAGGGGCTACTTTAAATACTTGGGAAATGTTAGAGCTTCCTTGTACAGCATCTGAGAGTTTTGTAATTCTTGATAGTTTTGCAGTAGCTAATTTAAAGCGTTCTGCTAAAGAAGGATTCACTTTTGTCATACAGCACCCATTATTTATGTGCCCAACCCACTTTTCAGGTGGGTTGAGTACAGGTCTCTTCCCCTCTTAATAAGGAGGAAAAGAAAACCTGTAAAAACATTTCTTCAAAAAAGAAAAAAATTAAGTTTTTTCTTTGGATGATGTTTCTGTAAATGGAGAGACAAAGGCTTTTGTTTTTAGCTCTTTTTGCACAGAGGAAACGAAATGAGAAAGTTCTATAGATCCGTGAACGACGTTATCTCGAGTGCGCAAAGAAACATCGCGCCGCTCCTGTTCCTGATCTCCCACTGTTAACATATAATTGATTTGCATGAGCTGAGCGTTACGTACTTTTTTCCCAACAGATTCGCTACTATCATCGATATCACAGAGCAACCCTGTAGCTTGGATAGTCTTTGCGACTTCCTTAGCATAATCCGCGTGTCTATCCGCAACTGTCATAATACGTATAGGTAGAGGACTTAGCCATAAGGGAAATTTGCCAGCGAAATGTTCAATGAGAATACCAAAAAATCTCTCAACAGAACCAAAAATAGCACGGTGCAACATGATAGGCCGTTTAGCAATACCATCACTGTCCATGTATTCAAGATGGAATTTTTCTGGGAGTGCCATATCGAGCTGAATTGTACCGCATTGCCATGATCTACCTAAAGTATCACGGATATGAATGTCAATTTTAGGTCCATAGAATGCTCCATCTCCCTCATTAATGCGGTAGGGCTGACCCCATTCATCAAGAGCATTTTTGAGGCCATTTGTTGCAAGAGTCCAATCTTCATCCGTTCCAATGCTATCTGTTGGTCGAGTGGATAATTCAAGGCGATAAGGTAGCCCAAACGTGGAATAGGTTTTTTCGACAAGTTGTAAAATAGCGAGAATTTCGTGTTTGATATCTCCTGGGCGCATGAAAATATGCGCATCATCTTGATGGAAGCTTCGGACACGAAATAGCCCGTTTAAAGCGCCGGAAGCCTCATGCCTATGGACGTGGCCTAATTCTGCGACTCTCAAGGGGAGTTCTCGATAGCTATGCGTGTCTGAACGAAAATAGAGCATGCATCCAGGACAGTTCATCGGTTTGATGGCAAATCCACGCTCCTCGATGGCAAAGGCGTACATATTTTGCCGATAGTGCTTCCAATGACCGGACATCTCCCAAAGATCTTGACTCATGAGTTGGGGTGTTTTGATTTCAACGTAACCGGCATGTTGATGCAGTTCTCGCCAAAATTCTACCAGACGGTTCCAAAGAACCATGCCTTTAGGGTGAATAAATGGCATGCCTGGACCTTCTTCTTTAAGAGAAAATAAGCCAAGTTTAGGGCCTAATACTTTGTGATCGCGTTTTTTGGCCTCTTCCAAAACAAAAAGGTACTCTTTCAGTAGTTTGCGATCTGGGAAAGAAATGGCATAGATACGTGTAAGCATTTCACGATCTTGATCTCCACGCCAATAGGCGCCAGAGGTTTTGAGTACTTTAAATGCCTTAATTTTTCCCAAGGCAGGCAAATGCGGTCCTCGACAAAGGTCAAAAAATTCCCCTTGACGATAAGCGGAAAAAATACCCTCTTCAAAGCCTTCGATGAGTTCTTTTTTGTATGGGTTGGATCCAAAAGCATCTAGAGCAGCTTGTCTATTTTTAAACTCTTGCCTCTCAGGTCGATAGTTTTCCTGCACAATTTTTTGCACTTCTTGTTCGATGCTCTCAAGATCAGCGTCTGATACTTTGAGGTTAGCAAAATCATAGTAAAATCCGTGCTCAATAGGAGGTCCAATCGTAGGCAAGGCTTCTGGCCAAAGACGCAGAACGGCTTGAGCTAGAACGTGGGCAGAGGTGTGCCAAAAAACTTCTTTGCCTTCAGGATCCTCAAAACTAAGCAAAGTGACGTCATCGCCTTCGTGAAGCGTTGTGGAGAGATCTAGAATTTTACCAGAACGTTTTAAGGCAATGGCCTGCTCGGGAGCCGTAAGTTTAAGTTGTTCGACGAGTTCGCGTCCTGTGCTATGATCTGGGAGTTCAATGGATTGTTTATTGGCATGAATAAGCATAAAAAAGAATCTTGCTTGATATTTTGTTAGCAATTGTACTTCACTTTCTCACTAAAGAGAAAGTGTAAAGATGTCCAATTTTCCTGCTGAACTTATTCCAGTGCTAGGATCTCCTCATTTTTTGGAACAAGCTACGGAATATGTAGCTCGTTTTGGGAAAAAAGATGAATTGTATCGACTTTTGCAGATTGATGAGGAAAGAGCTTTCTGTCTAGATATGGAACGGTCGGGGTTACAAGATCCGGCTTTAGCTCGCTATCGGAGAAGAGCCTATTTGCTTGCCATGGCTTTAATTGATGAAAATGGAGGGATTGCAGAAGAAGCAATCAAGAAGATGTTAGAGCTTTGGACGGTTGGAGGAAGGATTTTTTACCCCTTGCCAGCGAGTGACGAAGCGGCATTTCTTCAGGTGCAGAATGTCCTGACGTGGCTTTGTCACAGCAATAGTGCAATTAAGAAAATTTTAAAATTTTCCTTGCCAGTTGCGAACTCCTATTTGGAAAGCCTTATCAAGGTTTCTCTTTTTTTGCCTCCCTCCCATGTTTTACGTCATGTGGACGTTCGAAGGGCTGTGCTTTCTGCTTGCTTCTCTCTGCTTAGACAAGGCGTAGGATCGTGTTTCGCCACGGCCCCAGCTATTCTTATTCACTCGGAGCAGATTGAGTATTTCCTTGCAGATATGGAAGAATTACTTTCTACAGCACGTTTAAAACGTATTGTAGAAGGAAATGAATATGTAGTTCCCTGTAGTCCAAGTTGGGGGATTGGGGATCTAAAAAAAAATCTTATCTCATCGCTTCATACGAAAGAGATTGCAAAATCTCCAGGTCTAATTGCTGCCTTGGGAGCCATGCATAAGGGTCAAGAAGGGGTTTTGGAATTATTAAGTCAAGTTGCAAAAGGGAAAAAAACTTTATCTGTGGAGGAGTGTTTTGAAGATGTTTTATTACAAGAGCATCATATAACAAAGGAGCGTTGGGAGTTATTTAAACAGGGAAATCGGTTTATTCCACGATCTCTTATCGTCATGCAAAGAGATCCGCAGGAGGCTGCTTGTGAAAAAATAGAAACGTTCTTTGGGTGGGCTAAGGACACATTTCGATCAGTGGTAGACCATCCTTTGCTAAAGAGCTGGGAATATACTCTTGCATCATTTTCTGAGGTAAAAATGGAGTTTTCTAGATGGAATCTCTATGCCAGTTTGGGATTTGATTCAAAAGAGGCAGGTGGGCTTGGTTCAGTTCTTGTTGGCTCTATCGATCAAACGCTCAATCGAGCTAATCAAAAAATTGAGGGGTTGCAGAGATCTTATGAAATCGCTGTTGATCAAGCCCGTGCTGCAGAAGCGCTTTTAACAAGAGCTTCTTCGGAGCGAGAAGCAAGAAGATTGGCAGCGGAGTATCAAAGTCGAGTTCATCATATGCGTAGCCTGCGGGACATGCGGGATGAAGAACATCAGCAAGGAGAGCATTTTGTTGCATTGTATGCCTTTCTATTTAAGCAATACGACAAGTGTTTTCCTGTGTATTTTCAAGAAATTTATGACGCTGAAATGTTCGATGCTTCTTTAGGATCGGATCAAGATAGCGCTGCAGGATTTCGTTTAGTATACAAGCATGGGAGAAACGATCCTTCTCAGTGGACGCTCATTAGAAACAGCAGAGGATATATTGATGCGTTGCTGGATTTTTTCAAAATCAGCGAACCAGAAATCATAGCTGCATGTGCAGAAGAGGTGGTTGCAAAAGAAATTCCTCGGCTCACCAATCTTTTGATCGCTCACCTGCAGAACGAGGAGTTTATCACAACAGCATTGCTGAGAATGAAAAAGGCGCATTCTGCAGAAAAACAGCCACAGCAAGCCCCAGAAATGTTATTGGGAGAAAAAACTCCATGGGCCTACATCTCTGGCGGGACCATGGAGACGTTGCTTAAAACGTATTATAGAGCACAAAGTCCTATCCACAGCGAAGGAAGGTGGGTTGAAGGTGCAAATGATTTGCTGATTCTTTTACTGGAAACGTTGAAGGGGTTTTCTTTTTCTAACGCAGAAATCTATCGAAAAAATAAAAGTAAAAGAGCGCTGATGCATTCTCCTACGCATGCATTTCTCTTGCTCCCAGGGAGTCCACAGTTTTGTGAGGGCTGGGAACACGACACATTTACCTATACGTGGGTGCGGGATCAGCTTATAGAGCCGAGTAAGGAATTTTATAAAACCATCGTATTCAACCGTCGAGAAGTGCAATTTTTGATTGATAGACTAAGTAGGGAGCTGTCCGAAGAGGTTTTACGCTTTTTGAAAAATGCAGCTAATGGATTCTCAGATAGGATTACTTTAGAGCAATTTGTCGCTGCAGCAGGACCCGAGTTGACAGAGCATCTCGATGGGTGGTTGTTTTGTCATATGCCCTTATATGATGCTAGAGACTGGGAGAAGCATGTTTTTTCTCTAGTTGAAGAAAGGGAAGAGCATGAACAATTAAATATTCAAGGAACACTTACATCGGAAGATATTTTAAAAATGGCAAAGGGATTTTTTCTTGTTTCCCATTTTTCTTTGCAACAAAGAATAGACCTTCATGAAGCAATCTTGGAGAGCGCGATACAAAAAAAAATGGTTGCCCCAAGAATGGTTTTTGCGGACACTAATTGGCCTCATTGCTTGTTTGCTTTTGCTTGGGGAGCAGCCTCAAAACGACTCAGGTTATTTAGAATCGAGCGTGCTGGGGGGGTTACAAGACCTATGACGCATTGGGAGCAATATCTTAATGGCAGCATGCGGCTTGCCTGGTCGGTCTATAATAAACCGGAGCAATATTCGTGAAGTGGTGGATGATATGGCTCTTCTCCTCTTGTTCTTTATGGGGGATGTATTCCGGCAATCCTTTAGCTCCTAGGCTGCCAGCAGATGGGATCAAAGCAGCAAGAGAACAGCCTATACAGCTACGCGGGGGCTATTTAGGAGACTTTCTTTTTCACACTTCGATTTCTGACAATGGAGAATGTTCTGGGAATTTTCAGACGTTGAATGTAGGAGGGGTGATCCAGAGACGTGTTAATATTGAGTTGATGGGGGGGAGTAGTTCTATGCATCTTGTATTTAGCAAGAGGCAGCAGACTAAAATCTATGCGTCAGGGGGAGTCGCTTATGGAGCAAGAGCTCAAGCGATTGTCAAAAAATGGGGAGAGGTTGTTATGGGGCTTAGTGCTGGAGGTTTATTAGCCTCTCCTCATGTGCACTCTCAAACAATTCAAGGAAATCCAACAGCAGAACTTTCGCGAGTGATCCGATTAAAAACATGGCAATTAGGCGTGGCTTTTGCAAGGGAAAATGCGCTTTTATCCCCTTACATAGGGTGTAAAATGGGAGACCTATTAGGAAAGGTTGGAAGACAGAAATTTGGACAACAAAGGCGCGGAGGAATTTTTATCGGATGCGGCATAACGCCATATGCTATCTTGTCTGTGAATCTTGAAGCGCATTTCATTGATGAACAAAGCGGATCGATCGAAGCTTATATCGGTTTTTAAGAGATCTAATCTAAGCAGATCGATTTTCCATCTGTGTATTCTAGCTCAAAAACTGCAGAATGTAGTAACCTGTCCGACGGCGGGTGGTCTTTTTCTGTAAGTTGTCGTGTAAGAGTGTCAACTATACACAGAAAAATGACGAGCTGCTTGTGGGACTAGTTAGAGAGGTCGTTGCAAAACACAGGTTCAATCGATATATCAACATTTAAAAAGGGAGCGGCGTTTCTCCTGGCTCTATAAAGACTGGGTTTCTGTGCCGTCAATTGGATGAAAAAAGTCTATTTTTTTCTCGCTGCTATCGTTATCTCTTTCCAGCTTCAGGCGCTTTATCAAAGTAACCCCATGACTCCAGAGATCCTTGATGAAGGTTTTTTTCTGCCTAAAGATGCCTTTATAGCTGTTAAAGTTGGGTATCAACGTGATCAAGTTTTTGATCGAAAATTAAAAGCTAATCACGGCATTAGCGGTAATGTAAGTGAAACGACACAATTGTATGATCAAGGCGTTCTCATCTTAAATTTTATGGACCGCGTTGAGCTTTTGGGTTCAGCGGGCTCCATGAGTGTTTATATTACTGATCGGCAGAGCGTTGGCGGGACTCTTTTTCAATTTGATTATCAAACACGCAACGAGTTTACATGGGGCACTGCGCTTCGCGCTGCAATCATTAATTGGTGTAACACGACTCTTGGTGCAAGTGCTAGTTTTCAATATGCCAACCCACATATGAGGTGGAATACAGAGGATGCTATTCCTTTTGGGGATTCGGCGCATCTCCGTTGGGCAGAATGGCAATTTGGAGTGGCCCTAGCTCACCATGTCGATATCTTTACTCCATACATTGGCGTTAATTATTCTAAAGTACAAGCGAGTATTTACAAGATTGCCAACATTCCTGCTGCCCCTCTATATCCCAAGAGTTTTAAGATGCATAGTCGTGAGCATTTTGGATTGGCTCTTGGTTGTGATCTATCTACAGGAAAAATCATTGATCTTGGTGTTGAAGTAAGAATGATTTCAGAACAGGCAATCACGTTAAAAGGTGATGTCAAGTTCTAGTAGTCGGCCTCTTAAGCTGACAATTTAAGAGTTGATTTGGTTTTCTATTTGTCTTTAATCGCTCTATTATCTATAATATACTGCGAATTTTTGTTTTTATGTATTGAAAGTCGTTCGATGTTTAACGCTTGGAGTCTGTCATGAAAAATTTCACTCGGGCCATTACAGTCGGCCTAGGATTAGCGATTTCCCCGTTCCTTTTTTCTGCTGATGGGGAAATGGACTCCGAAGATATTCAAGCGTTGAGAGATTGGTTAAACACTAAACGTCAAGTAACAATACGAGAAATTGGCGGGAACCTTTCGTTGAGTGGGGAAGTTCGCGCTGAATTTCAACGTTCGACGGAAATGGTCGCTGGAGTTCCCCAAAGAGGCCCAGGCACTCCATTCCCAACCAATGCGTATGATATTGAAGTGAATATTATGCTCGACTACCGAGCTGACCGTACTTGGGCGGCTATCAAGTTGGAATTTGATAATGATTCAGGTCTGTTTACATCTACGAATAACAAAATTCGTCTAGAGAAGGGGTATTTTGGGACACGTCTTTATGACGGAGACATTGCTACTTTTGACATCGAGGTGGGAAGGAGACCTCTATTTACCGTATTCGATTCAAAGGTGGAATTTACGTCTCAGTCAGATGGCATCCTCTTTCGTTATGACGTTAGTCTCGATGATATTGGGGATTTTTATATCCATGCCATGGCAGAGTTGTTGGATGATAGAAAGGACCAATATGCTTATATCGGAGAGTTTGGTTGGCTGGCCATTTTAGATACGGGATTATATTTTAAATATTCTGTGGCTGATTGGGATACAAAACATTTTTCTGGTACATCGAAGTGGCGGTTTGATTATATCGTCAATCAATGGCTGCTCGGGTACAAGTTTATACCGGAAAAATTTGGCAAGTTAGTGATGCCCTATGCGGCCTTTCTTTGGAATCCTGTTGCAGCCAAGAGTGCAATTACAAATCACCGTAAAATGAATTTAGGTGGATACTTAGGTTTTTCCATGGGGGAATTACGGAAAAAAGGAGATTGGGCGTTTGATGCTAACTACCAAGTTCTTCAGCCTCAAGTCGTGCCAGATTTTGATTTCAACGGTATCGGCTTAGGAAATTCTGCTAAAGTTGGGTTGTATACGCCAAGCGTTTACGGAGGTACCGGTGTGCAAACGAGTGACACAGCTGTGGGCAATAGCAATTACCGTGGATTTGCATTGACTTTGGAGTACTTGCTTACCAATAACTTGAACTTGCAGCAGCAATGGATGCAGTCGATTTCCTTGGATCACACTGTTGGCCCATTCAGACAGTTTAAGCAATATGAAATCGAGTTCATTTACGGATTCTAAGTGTTTTCATGAAAGAAAATTCTTGGCGCCGCCTTGGAGTTTTTCTACTGTTAGTTTTGGCGGTAGTTTGTTTGTTTTTTTTGATCGAGATTCCTAGCTCTAAAGCGCCACATCTGACGGTTATTGGTTTTGCCAAGATGGCAGATGGTCTTGGGCGCCAATCTGTCGAACTTATGGACGGCCTGTACGACGATGTTGAACTAGGATTTATCCCTTCTAGCAAATCTGATCTTAAGGATGTGCCCGAAAGGATTCAGCATCTTATCACTCAACCAAATGATAATCAGGGAAAAATAGTTATCTATGAAAGCGCTCTTCCTTCCCCTAATGAAAAGGCAGAAATTCGCCTCAATAGAGTTTTAAAAGGAGTAAAAAATAATCATCAGATTCGCATTGCATACTCTATGCTTGAGTCCTCCCGTATTCCTTCTAAATGGGCAGAGCTATTGAACAAGTATTTTGATGCAGTTGTGGTTCCTGATACTTTTTTGGTGGATGTTTACCAGTGTTCGGGCGTTGAAATTCCGGTGTTCGTTCTTCCTTTAGGACTAGATATAGCATCGTTTTTAGAACGACCTCTCAAGCGTTCAAGGAACACACCATTTCGGTTTGTGAACGTCTCTTCCATGGTGCCAAGAAAAAATCACGAAGGGCTGATTCGAGCTTTTTATCAAGCATTTGGCGATGATCCTGAGATAGAGCTGCATTTGAATTATCGCCCTAATGGTTCAAGTAGACACCTGGATCGAATAGAGCATCTTATCCAATCTTTGAATGTGCATAATATTTTCCTTGGATCCAAGCGGCTTGATCATCAGCAATACTTGGAATTTCTTTTGCAGGGAGATGCATTAGTTTCTTTATCAAAAGGGGAGGGATTTTCTATTCAGCCTCGTGAGGCTATGGCGCTAGGACTCCCAGTCATTATTAGTAATAATACAGCTCATACGACAATTGTCAAAAGTGGCCTTGTTTATGCAGTGCCTTGCCCAACAACAGAATGCGCCTACAACAAATCTCTTCGTTGTGAATGTGGAGAAGAATACGTTGCCGATGTCTATGAAGCAGCTAAAGCATTGCGTTATGTATATGAAAATTACGAAACATGTTTAGAATCTTCTTCACAGAGTAAGCAGTGGGCTGCACAGTATCAGTTTAAGAATTTGAAGCCTCTTTATCTGACTCTTGTCAATCCATCAAAAGTGGTATTAGGAAATAGCAATGAGCTGACTGAGGGATGTCTTACGACCTCCTCAGAGGAGCTATATAAAAAATATATCACTCTAACCACCCCAAAATGATTTGTTGAAGCTCGGTTTCACTCTTTAGAGAATGTAATTTCAGTAGAGCCGTGATGTGACAATGGTAGCTGGATGTCAACATAAAGACGTTCTGGAGAAGACGATTTAAAAAAATCTAAAATCGTTTTTGGAGCCTTAGCCTCTTCGAAGGAGATTACATAAGGCAGTATAATACAAACTGCGTAGCCTTTTGCTTGTAGTAGTTCAGCTGCTTGTAAAAGTTCTTTTGGTGAGGCAGGTGCTACATGCAAATGGTAGCACAGTTTTGCAAGGCATCGGTAAAATAGAGTCGTCTTGTTGAAAAGAATAAAATGGTAGTCGGGAGCAATCAGAGAAAAAGCAAAAAATTTTTTCCAAGTAGCATGTTGCAGAATGAGAAGAGGGGGATCTTTAATGCCAGTTAAAAGAGGGGCGTTATGTAAGTGCACATCGCATTGAAATAATCGCTTAGCTATACAACGTGCAACAAGATCGGAGAGCCTCAAGCACAAACCTAAAGCAAACAATAGAGTCAGGCCCGCTATCACGCCAAAACTAGTGGCTATGTGTAAGCTTAATACTTTGCTAAAGTAATAAAGGCAAAAAGAGGCTATGAGGACGCCGCAAAAACCTAAAAAATTGCAGGCGCCAATGATTTGACCTCTGTGTTCGCTAGGGCAGGAAAGTTGAATAAAAGAATCAAAAGGAACAATAAATAATCCTCCAGATGCGCCTAGAAGAGTTAGTGAGATGGCGACCAGAAATAAGTGCCCAGAGAAAACATATAAAGCCCCAAGAAAAATACACAGGGAATAGGATGCCGCGCAGGGAATTAAGAGATTTGCTGTTTTCTTTTGTAGTTTTCCAGCTAAGAAGGCTCCTATAGCAATTCCAAGTGCTGTACATAAAAAAAGGTAGCCGCCAACCTCCTCTGGTAATCCTAGCGATTCAATCGTATAAGGAATGATCGATAGCTGTGTATAAGAACCCAAGAAAAGGAAAAATGCTGACCCAAATAATGCAATGCGTAGATGTCGATAATGTTTGCAAGCATTTAGAGTTTGGTAAATTTCTATTAAGAAAAGAGGGGAGAATTTTTTTAGGGAGCCTTGCTGTGGCGTACGAGGAATTGCTAGAGCACAAAACAACCCTAGTATGGAAAAAACACAACAAAATCCCATAACAAGCGTGAAATTTCTTCCCGTGATTTGTGTAAGAAAAGATCCTAAAAAGGTCCCTATAATAATGGCTAAATAGGTTGTAGAAGTGATTAATCCATTGGCCTTTGGCACAACAGCATTATCGACGAGTTCGGGGATAATCCCATATTTTGAAGGTCCAAAAACAGCGCTATGCGTAGCGAGGAGAAAAAGTAGAAAAAAACAGGCGAAGGGACTTTTGATAAGAAATATAGGAATGGCTGCAAGAAAAATACACACTTCTACCATCTTCATTGCTGCAAGAATCCATTTTTTGCTAAAACGATCGGCTAAAATACCAGCAGCTGAAGAAAATAGCAGAAATGGGATTCCAAAAATGGTGCCTGCCTTAGAGAGAATTGTGCTTGCTTGTGAAGTACCAAGAGTATCGATCAGCAGGAAAACTACGACAAGCTTATAAATGTTATCATTCACAATAGCGCCAAACTGCGCTAAATTCATCAAGGTCAAGCTGTGGTGTTGGCGAAACCGCGTAAATCGTGATGGGAAAAAAGAATTAAGCATAATAAGGTACTCAAGGTGAGTAAGGTAGTTGCAAAATTCATGTTCAATCGATTTTCTGGGCTTTTTAAGCCAACTTTCGATTCTTTTTTTGGATAATATCAATATTTGTATATTACCCCACAAAAAAGAATCGAAAGTTGGCTTAAAAACTTCGAGAAAGGCGACCAACTCTAAGTTTTGCAGTCACCTCTAGCAACATATTTTTTTGTTAAGTGGCACTTTACATATGGCACAAATCTATTTTAGCAATGATCTCTGTCAGCTTGCTCTATATTTGGGAAATCGGCTTTTTAGTGGGCCTGGGAAGTCGTTTAGTTGTAGAACAGTGATTGTGCCAAGTGATCGGTATAAAAGGTTTTTGCAGCAATGGTTTGCTGAAAACCCTAGATTCGAAGTGGCAGCTGGCATACAGATCATGACGCTGTCCACATGGACATCTCAGCAGTGTATTAAAACTCTAAGAAAAACATTTCCTTCTCGTATCTTACTAGAACATAGGTTGTATGGTCTTGCAAGAGACCTTGAATTAGAACCACTGAAAACATTATCAGATCTACAGCTCAAAACTGTCAGTCGAGACTTAAGCCATGTATTTCACCAATATGGTGTGTATGGCGAAAAATTCCTTAAGGAGTGGTTAAAGGGAAAAGAATGGCAGCAAGTTTTATGGCGAGCTCTCTATGAACAGACCGCATGGAGCTACTCTATAGAGTTTTTTGAAAAGGCGCCTCCACTATCTTCCATCGTTCACCTTTTTGGATTTTCATTCATGCCAACTGTGCAGGCGCAGTATTTCAAAGCACATGGGGCTTTATTTTATTTATTTTCTCCATGTCGTTTATTTTGGGCGGATCTACTTGGTGCCAAAGATCGGGTAAATCTGCATATTCTAGATGAAGATTCAACAGTGTTGTCCTATTGGGGTAAGTGGGGTAAACGGCTTTTGAATGCTCTTTCTACCGAAGACATGGATACAGAAGAAGAGTATAGAGAGCCGAAAACGTCGCATGCCCTGGGCGCTGTCCAAATGTCGTTATTAGATCTCACGCCTTTAACATTTTCAGTTGCAGAAAACTTTATGGAAACCATTCGTATTGTTTCTGCAAAACATCGTAAGCAGGAAATTGAAGAACTTTACGAAGAAATCCATCGTGTTTTGCACGCAAGAGAAGATATCACCCCTTCAGATATTTTGATTTTGGCTCCTGAGATCGACCCCTACGTACCATATCTCCACGAGGTCTTCGGTAGAAAAGAGAGTGATCTTGACTATACGATTCGAGGAATGGAAAGAGGGAAAACGTCTTTACTCGCAGCAGGATTGCAGACTGTTTTTCAGCTTATCGATCAACAATGGAGTTTAGAAGCTTTAATACAGCTGTTTGCGCATGTTCTTTTTGCTCAAAAAAGAGGCTGGAAAAAAACAGATCTTGAACGCATTGAGCGATGGTTTTCCAAGGCAAAAGTGGATTGGGGATTTGATGGAAAGCAAAGGCAACTCTATCTGCATAGTAAAGAAGTAGACGGTGAAGCGGGAACTATTCGTTTTGCTATCGATCGGTTGCTTTTTGGTCTCACTTCGACAAAAACAGAAAACGTGCCAATGCCCGTTTCAGAGCTTGAATGGACAGATGTAGAGCTATTTAGCCAGGTTATCGAAACTGTTGAACTTCTTTATAACGATCTTCAAATAACAATGGGTGGAGCAAAGCAAGCTCTTCATCAGTGGATGGATTGGTTGATGGGTCTTATGGATCGGCATTTTATTCAAGAGGAGGAACCATGGCTGAAAGAAGAGCTGTTATGGATTCGAGGTTCTTGTAAAGAATGGGGACATCAATGTTTTTCTTGGCAGGATGTGAGGGGTATTTGTGACGATCTTTTTGCACAAAAAAAGAGCGCCTATCAGCCGCAGCTTTTGCAATCCATACAATTTGACAGACTCGACGAAGGGATGCTTATAGATAAAAAAGTGATGATGCTCATCGGCATGCAAGAGAGCGCTTTCCCAAGAAGAGATACAAGCTGTTCCCTAAATGCAATGTCTCCAAAAGCTCCTTCTAGAGGGGAAATCGATCGTTTTCTCTTTTTAGAGGCTATAATGAAAGCTAAAGACATCTGCTTTATTAGCTTTCTACATAGATGCCCTGAAAGGCAGATGGAGTTATCCGTTTCTCTTGTCGTTCAAGAACTACAACAGTTTTTTGAAAAGAGTGATCGAAATATCACTATTCAGGTGCTGGAGGAAAGGGATTTTACTCAAAGAGCATTGGAGCAAGGTCCCTATTTTTCCCATACACGGTATCGTGCAGCGGATGCATATGCTCACAGACAACCCAATGCATTAAGACTTGTGCGTGATTGGCATGAAGAAAAGCCGCTTTCATTACCAGAGATCTCAGAGGATCAGGAAATTGATCTTGCAGATCTTAGATTGTTGCTTAAAGATCCCATAGAATTTTATTTTAGAAGCACGCTTAAGTTTAAAATTTCATGGAGGGATAAATGCTTTTTCAATGAAGAGGAATTTTTCTTTTCTAAAAGCGATAGAAGAAAGCTTTTGCGTAAATCGATGTCTATGTCATTGCAGGAAGCTCTGAGAGAATGGACAAGAGAAAAAAGAGCACCTGTGGGAGCGTTCAACGAGGTAGCAGTTTCCAAGCTTCAAAAAGAACATTTGTCGTTTTTAGAACAGCTAAAAAGCCATTCTATTCATTGTGAAAGCATGGAGACCATTCATATTACTCCATGGGCCATAGATCTTGATAATGGGAAAAAGGCGATTCTACGAGGAGGTATTGAGGATGTCAGCAGTCAAGGAATTGTCGAATTATTTGAAAAAAACAAAAAAGAAGAGACATTGCTTGAACGGTGGTGCGATCTTCTTGTTCTTAAAGGGCATTCAGAATTGCAGAAGTTTCCAAGTCAACTCCTCTTTGTTCAGGCTAAAAAAGAAGCTGCACAATCTTTACATGCCATAGACCCTCTTGTCGAATTAAAGAAAATCATTGGATATTATGCTCTTTGTAAGCAGAGACTGTCTCCTTTTCTTCCTCAATGGGCCAAGCTGCTTTTAAAGGGTGATAAAGAGAACTTGGAACAAGAATTTAACAGTCAATATTTGTCGAGATATACACAGTGGTTAATACAGCGTGATGGGTTGCCAAACGCCTCCGTGCTCTGTAATACTTGGAGTCAGTACCTTTCTGCCATTTTTGAGAGTTATGCAGCGATTTAACATTCTCGATCCGACACTAAATGTGCTTTCTCACCGTTTCTTAGAGGCATCCGCGGGGACTGGTAAAACGTTTACTATTGAGCATCTTTTTGTTCGATGGATTTCAGAGGGGATTGCGATAAAAGAAATTCTTGTTGTGACATTTACCAAAGCAGCAACACAGGAGTTGTCTCAAAGAATCCACCAGAGACTGCAAAAGATGTTAGTAGTCATGGAGGATCTTGAAAAAAAACTTCGCATAGAAGCCGCTCTGGCTTGTTATGACGAGGCAAGGATCTTTACGATTCATGGTTTTTGTCAAACCATGTTGAGGCAGAATTTTTTACAATCAAGATGCACTCTTCTTTTCTCCGAATCCCAGGAAGTTCATGGAGCTGCATTGTGGAAAGAATGGATCGATTTTTTAAGAGCACATATCGATCTCAACGTATGCAGCCGCATACAAATCGAACTATATTTCGGAAATGAATTTGAAAAAAATCTACGGGCCCTTATCAACATGTGGAAGCCCAATATCGTAGATCCTCTTCCTCCGTTTTATCAAGTGGTCGCGATGATTGAGGAGGATCTCAAAACATTGGGATCCTATCCCGCATCACTTGTCTTAGAAGATTTTGAAAAACTCCAAGACGTTTATACTAAATTCACAAACTATCAAGAACAATATCACATATTGAGTCGCTGGTGTGAATGTGGCACGGTTTCTACTAGAGAAATAGAAAGTCTACTGGGGCACGAAGAGTTTTTTTTAGAGGCATTAAAAAAAGCGGAAAAAAGAAAAAAACAAAAAACTATTTCTTGGAATTTTCCGGAATTGGTTGGAAGATTACAAGGCATATTTACTCCCCTCTTTAATGATCTTAAAAACAGAAAAAAAATTGCACAGAAGCTCTGTAGTCAGTTTACAGCCCATCGGCAACGCTATGGGCAAAGCGCTGCGACTCCTGATGAACTTCTGATGGCTATGGACAATGCTTTAGATAACGAAGAGTTTTTAAAGAACGTGCAGGGGCAGTTTTCTGCAGCTGTCATTGATGAATTTCAAGATACAGATGCGGTACAGTGGAGAATTTTTTCACGGCTTTTTATGCGACAAAGAGCATTAAAAGCTTTTTATCTTGTAGGAGACCCTAAGCAAGCTATTTATTCTTTTAGGCAGGCTGATCTCTATACATATCTTCAAGCCAAAGAGGCTTTCCAATCTGAAGAAATGGCTACTCTCAGTGTTAATTATCGTAGTGAACATGCACTTGTCGCTGCTCTTAATGCTCTATTTACGGATGAGCAAAGAAAGGGGTGGATGCGTCTTCCAAGGACAGGCCAAAGCCTAGACATTCCAAAAGTGGAAGCGTTTGATTGTGTGAAAAGGGATCCTATTGCAATAGGAAATGTACACGTGGTGGTTGCTCACCAGGGAGAAGAGCAATTATTTGCATATATTGCCTCGCAAATCCAATTTTGGAGTGGATATGGAGTCTTGCCTAAAGAGATCGCTATATTAGTCAAAGATCGTTTTGAAGCAAGACGTCTTATTCGCTTCTTAAGTCGGTTTAAAATACAAGCGCACTATACTTCCCAAGGGCATCTTGCTGATACAGCTACTTTCGAAGCTGTGGCCGATTTTTTTGGGTTACTCGAAAAACCGCGTGACAGGGCTTCTTTGAAAAAAGTATTAGCGGGACCTCTTGTATCTTGGCCTCAAGAGTATTTTACGGAAGAACGGGTTACGCAAGCTGTTTTTGGCGTGCAGAGGCTGCTCACGATATTTCAAGAGAAGGGCTTGGGGGCATGTCTAAGATCTTTTTTTGAGGAAGCTTGGAGTGGGAGCGATAGGATCGTAGATAAGCTTTTGCGTAATGATGCTTTAGAGCGGCATGAGGAATATGAACAGCTTTGTGAAGTGCTTTTACAAAAAAATGGCGGTGAGCAGTGGAATCTCATGCAAATCAGGTTGTTTTTAGACGCATTAAGAAAAGAGAAAAACAAGGAAAATGCAGAGTTTGAAAAACGATCTAGCCTTAATGACAATGCGGTAGAAATCACCACGATTTTCCAAAGTAAAGGGTTGGAATATATGATTGTATTCCCTTTGGCGCTTGCTACCTCGGAGCAAAAAGAAGAGGATGAAGAAAGTGCTGCGGAAACTATGAGGCTTCTTTATGTCGCTTTGACAAGGGCTAAGCGATGCGTTTACCTGCCTTGGATGAAACGAAAAAAGAAAACGATTGCAGACCAGTTTTTAGCTCATTGGGATGCTGCTGGTGACATCGATACTATTTTAGATAAGGTAGCACAGCTCGGGAAAGAGTATGCCATCACTTTAGAAAAGTTGACTCAAGAAAGAATAGAAGTGGCGGCTTTCAAACAAAAGGTAGAGATCGTAAAGTCACTTCCTAAACCCACAGAATTTACGCGTCGATACGTAAAGAGGCAAATCACCTCTTTTTCTTCGATGACAAAGGGTAATGAACATGTATTAGATATAAAACCTGCGCAAGAAACCTTGCCTATTGGCAAGGAAACAGGCCTGTTTGTTCATGCGCTATTTGAAAACATTTTTCAATCCTCTTGGCACCATCCTTATCAAAAAGAAAAAATTGCAGAATGGATCAAAAAACAAGCGGAGGGCACTCTATTTTCTACTCTCAATAAAGAGTTGGCTCTCCTTGCAGAGCAGGTCTTACATTTGGAAATAGAACCTCTTTGCTTTGGAAAAAAGGCCTTCATTCTTGCTGAAGTTCCTGAAGGATCACTCATGCCGGAGATGGAGTTTACCTATGCTCAAGGGAACAATCTTTTACATGGATTCATCGATCTGGCTCTGGTCCATGAAGGACAGTATTATATCATCGATTGGAAAACAAATTGGCTTCCCGAATATTCTTTGGAGCAGATGGAGGAATCTATTGAAAGAAATCAATATCGATTACAAGCAAAGATTTATACAGAAGCGCTCAAAAGGCATGTAAAAATCTTTGACAATCGCGATTTTGGAGAGTGTTTTGGTGGAGCCTATTACTTATACCTACGAGGCATGCAATGGAAGAGTTTCAAACCCTAAGTTGCATTGACCGCACATTTGCGGATCGAGTTCTTTACCATACAGGCAGGGAGAAGGATGAGAACCTCAGAGAATTATTGATCTCTGTCATGGCGGCTGCTCGTGAGGGACATTTATGTATTGGGGAAAGTGCATTATCTCCTAATGGGCGGGCGGGTTTCAATACTCTCAAAGCTTCGTCTGATGTTTTTGCCTCTTTTTTACATATTGAAGCTGGAAGAATTTACTTAGAAAAAAACTGGTCTATGGAGCAATCCATAGTGGAAGATCTAAGGCGTCTTACAGGGGAAAAAAAGGCGATGGCGTATTTGTCAAATAGCCATCTAAATATAGAACAAAACTATGCAGTAGAAACTGCTTTGAGCCATCGACTTACATTGCTTACTGGAGGCCCTGGGACGGGGAAAACATATACAGCAGCAGCTATTGTTAAAGCCTGGATTTCCCAAGGAAACAAAGGGGTTTTTCTTGCTGCTCCGACAGGAAGAGCTGCTGATCACCTTTCAAAGCAAATAGAGGCAATATGCGGTCAACAGTATCCATATGGCACACTGCATCGCATACTAGGGATTGGCTCAATGCCAGCTTGGCCCAAGGAACAAGAGACAATCGATGCAAACCTTTTGCTTATCGATGAATGTTCCATGATCGATGCCCCGATGTTTGCAACGTTGCTCAAAGCCATCTCTAATGAGTGTACTACAGTTCTTATGGGAGATCCTAATCAATTGAGTCCTGTTGGAATAGGGAGCGTGTTTACTGATTTAATCAACAGCACGCGGTATTCTTTAGCCAAGGCTCATTTAACACGTTCCGTAAGAACGGAAAATAAAGAAATATTGGACCTTGCTCAGACTGTTTTACGCAGGGAGGTGGCAAGCCACACTCTCATTTCTTGGCCTACAGCAGAAAGAGAGCTGTTTTCTCTGCTTAAGCAGTTTATGGAACCATGGACCTGTAGTTATGCAGCATGTCCACCGCGTGTAGAAGAATTATTTGTTCTTTTGCCAAAATTTCGACTTCTCAACAGCTTAAGGCAAGGCCCTCATGGGATGGAAGCCATTAACCAGTGGTTTTTTAATGAAATTCAAAAGAATACTCCGGAAGGATTTTGGTGGTGGGCCCCTTTAATGATCACTCGTAATGATGAGGGAACTGGATTAAATAATGGCGAATTAGGAGTGTACCTAGAAAAAAAGGGGGATCGCTCAAGCGGAGCTGCCTATTTTAGAGGGAGGGCAGAGCCTATACCAGAAATCTCGCTTCCTGCATGGGAATATGCTTTTTGCAGTTCAGTACACAAGAGTCAAGGTAGCGAATATGATGAAGTTTTCGTTATGTTTCCTAAAGGTAGCGAACGTTTTGGACGTGAAATGGTGTATACGGCAATTACAAGAGCTAAGAAAAAAGTGTATTTACTGGCCGATTCTAAGGTTATTGAAACGATGTTGAGTAAATCCTTTAAAAAACAGTCTGGAATTGACTTCGTTGGTTAACACCTTTCCCTGCTCTTTTAGGGGAGGATTTTTCCAAATAACAATTTTAAGTCCTCTGGATCCTGAGGTCTGTTAGTTTCTAGCCAAAAAGGATTTTTGAATAGAGCTGCCAATTGGATGAGTTCCTTAGGGGAGAGGGCCATAACAAAGTCGGTAAAGGGTCCACTTGTGACGTAACGTGATACTTGGGGACTCATTTTAGATATGTCTTCACATGAGAGCCCCAAGTAGCTCAATGGAATCAAAGCGTTAATACGACGCATGGTCTCTTTTTGTAAAAAAACAGAAAGGGAAGGATCAGCCAAGACTTGTTTGAAGTGTTTTCTGTCCACCTCTCCACGAGGCGAATTATTTAGTAGAACCGAAACGCCTACTATGCGTAGGCATTGCAAAATGTCTGGGCTAAATTTTTCTAGCTCTTCCAAAGGCAGCCCCATCATTGCAAGTATGATCGCAGTTTCGAAGTTACCCATTCCCATTTTGCTCATAACGGTTGAAAAACAAGGATCTTTTAGAATTTTTAGGAATGCTATTTTGCTCTGTTCCTCTTGTAGTTGTGTAATAACGAATTTGCTGTAATTTAATACCATATTTAAGATTTCTGGATTCAAGGTGTTTAGATCTTGCAATGAGATATCATGATTAACAAGTTCAAATAGTGTGAATACATCACTTGACAATTTCAAACGATAGGGGCCGCTAGGATGATTTATGTTAATAATACAAACACCAAATGTTGCCTTGTTTACAACATCGTTGAACAATGGATTTCTTAAGATCTCTAATCTTTTTGTAAGAAGCATTTCATAATTAGTGAATAACCTGAAAAGTTTTTTAACAGGAGCAAGAGCTGCTAGAGGAATGACAGAAAGGTGTATTTTATCCTCATCCACACAACAAAGGGCTTCTTGCAACTCTCGGA
>Ga0207952_1000053_pt1 | contig 137123 bp, 119 predicted proteins | sample SubbioR12Aug_8Ca_FD_184831 | JGI IMG/M metagenome (GOLD analysis project Ga0207952, IMG submission 184831) | Serpentinite rock and fluid subsurface biosphere microbial communities from McLaughlin Reserve, California, USA - CR12Aug_8Ca (SPAdes) | ecosystem: Environmental > Terrestrial > Deep...
GCTCCGACGCGCTGACCGTGGCCAGCGCCATCTCGGGTACGGGCACGGTGGGCCAGATCGGTGCGGGTACGACCAGTCTGACGGGCGCCAATACCTACAGCGGCACGACGACGATCTCGGCCGGGACGCTCAGCATCGGTGCCGGCGGCGCGACCGGCCAACTCGGCACGGGCGAGGTGACCAACAATGCCATGCTGCAGTTCAACCGCACCGCGGCGCTGACGGTTACCAATGTCATCTCCGGCACCGGCGCGGTGACGCAAGTTGGTGCGGGAACCATCAGCTTGACCGGGGCCAACACCTATTCCGGCACGACGACGATTTCGGCCGGTATCCTGAGCGTCGGCGCTGGTGGCACGGTGGGCACGCTGGGCGACGGCGCCGTGACCAACAACGCGACGCTGCAACTCAACCGATCGAATAATGTCTCGATCGCCAACGACATCTCCGGCACCGGTGCACTCACTAAGCTCGGGGCCGGAGTAGCGACCCTGACGGGTACAAATAGCTATGCGGGGACGACGACGATCTCGGTCGGAACGTTGAATATCGGTGGTGGTGGCACGTCCGGCACGCTGGGCAGCGGCAACGTCGTCAACAATGCCATCCTGCAGCTTGACCGGTCGGACGATATCGTGGTCGGCAGTGTGATCTCGGGTACCGGCGCGGTGAGCAATCTCGGCGCAGGCACGACGACGCTCACCAGCGCCAACACCTACAGCGGTGTGACCACGGTCTCGGCCGGTACCCTTCAGATCGGCGCCGGTGGTACGGCGGGCTCACTCGGCACGGGGGGCGTCACCACCGGTGGCACGCTGGCGTTCAATCGATCCGATGCGGTCACGATCTCGAACGTGATCTCCGGAACCGGCACGGTGAGCAAGCTCGGCACCAGCGCGCTCACCCTGACGGGTGCGAACACCTACTCCGGCGCGACCACGATCTCGGCCGGAACGTTGAGCGTCGGGGCGGGCGGCACGACCGGTGCCCTCGGGACCGGCGCCACGACGAACAGTGGCAGCCTGCTCTTCAACCGGTCGAACGCGCTGACCGTTGCCAGCGCGATTTCCGGCGCCGGTACGGTGAACCAGATCGGTGACGGGACGACGACCCTGACGGGCGCCAACAGTTATAGTGGCACGACCACGATCTCGGCGGGAACGCTGCAGATCGGTGCGGTGGCGGCCGCGGGAGCGCTCGGCGCCGGCGACGTGATCAACAACGGCACACTGGCCTTCAATCGCACCGATAGCATCACGATCGACAACAACATCTCGGGGGCTGGCGCGCTCACCAAGACTACCGCTGGAACGAGTACGACGCTGACCCTGACCGGAGCGAACAGCTACAGCGGCACCACGACGATCACCGAAGGCACGTTGCAGATCGGTGCCGGCGGCACCTCCGGCACGTTGGGCACCGGCGGTGTCCTCACCACCGGCGGCGTCCTTGCCTTCAACCGCTCCGACGCCCTGGCCGTCGAAGGCGCGATCTCGGGCACCGGCGCGGTGAGCAATCTCGGCACAGGCACGACGACGCTGACCGGCGCCAATACCTACAGCGGCACGACCACGATTACGACCGGCACGCTCCAGATCGGCAACGGTGGCACCGCTGGCTCACTCGGCACCGGCGCCGTCACCAACAATGCAACGCTGGCGTTCAACCGCTCGGACGCAGTCACGGTGGCGAACGTGATCTCCGGCGCTGGCACGGTGAGCCAGATCGGTGCCGGCACGACCACGCTGACCGGCGCCAACGTCTACAGCGGCACGACGACGATCTCGGCCGGAACGTTGAGTGTCGGTGCCGGCGGTGCGACCGGCCAACTCGGCACGGGCGGGGTGACCAACAATGCCAACCTGACCTTCAATCGCACCGGGGCGCTCACCGTGGCGGGAGCGATTGCCGGCACTGGTGATGTGAACCAGATCGGCAGCAGCACGACTAGCCTGACGGGTGCCGGCACCTATAGCGGCACGACCACGATCTCGGCCGGGACACTCAGCGTCGGTGCCGGCGGCGCGACCGGGTCGCTAGGCAGCGGGGTGGTCGTCAACGACGCCGCCCTGCAGATCAACCGGACAGGCACGGTCACGGTCGCCAACGACATTTCTGGTTCCGGCGTTGTCACCAAGATTGCCACCGGAACGGCGATACTGACCGGGACCAACAGCTACGCCGGCACGACCACGATCTCGGCCGGCACGCTCCAGGTCGGCGCTGGCGACACCACCGGCACACTGGGTACGGGCAATGTCATCAACAACTCAGCATTGTCGTTCAACCGCTCCGATGACCTTGCAGTCGCCAACCTAGTTTCCGGCACCGGGACGATGACCAAGCTGGGAGCGGGCACAATGACGCTGACGGGTGCCAACAGCTACAGTGGCGTCACCACCATCACGACTGGCACTTTGCAGATCGGCGCCGGTGGTACAACCGGCACGCTGGGCGCCGGTGCCGTCACCAACAATGCCGCCCTAGCCTTCAACCGCTCCGATGCGATTTCGGTGGCCAACGTCATCTCCGGAACCGGCACGGTGAGCCAGATCGGCGACGGCACGACGACCGTGACGGCGGCCAACAGTTATAGCGGCACGACCACGGTCTCGGCCGGCACCTTGAGCGTCGGGGCGGGAGGGACGACGGGCACGCTCGGCAGCGGTGCGGTCATCAACAACGGCAGCCTGATGTTCAACAGGACGAATGCGTTGACGGTTGCCAACGCGATCTCGGGTACCGGCGCGTTCGCCCAGGCAGGGACCGGCGGGACGACGACGCTGACGGGAGCCAATACCTACTCGGGCACGACGACGATCTCGGCCGGTACACTTGTCGTCGGCGCGGGTGGCACGGTCGGCACGCTGGGGACGGGCGACGTTGCGAACAACGCCGCCCTTCAGCTCAACCGGTCGGATGCCTTCACCGTCGCGAACGCGATCTCGGGCACCGGCGCGGTGACCAAGCTCGCCGCGGGAACGACGACGCTGACCGGAACGAACAGCTATTCGGGCACTACGACGATCTCCGTGGGCACGCTGAACATTGGCGGCAGCGGCACGACCGGCTCCCTGGGCACCGGCGGCGTGATCAACAACGCCACCCTCGTCGTCGACCGGTCGGATGCAGCCGTTACCGTGTCCAACAACATTTCCGGGACGGGGGCGCTGATCAAGAGCGCGGCGGGGACGAGCTCGACGCTGACGCTCACCGGCACGAACAGCTATTCCGGTTCCACGACGATCACCGACGGCACGCTGCAGATCGGCGCCGGCGGCACGGCCGGCACGCTGGGTACCGGCGCCATCGTGACCACCGGCGGAATGCTGGCGTTCAATCGCTCCGACGCCCTCACGGTTTCAGGCGTGATCTCCGGAACCGGCGCCGTCACCCAGATCGGCGGAGGCACGACGAGCCTGACCGGCGCCAACACCTACAGCGGCACGACGACGATCTCGGCCGGCACGCTGAGCGTCGGCGCCGGCGGGGCGACCGGAGTGCTGGGCACTGGGGCCACCACGAACGACGCCACTCTGCAGTTTAATCGAACCGGTGCGCTCACGGTTGTGAGCGCCATCTCGGGGGCGGGTGACGTGACGCAGATCGGCGCCGGCACGACGTCGCTTACCGGCGCCAACAGCTACTCGGGAACGACGACGATCTCCGCCGGCACCCTCAATGTCGGTGGTGCCGGCGCAATCGGCACGCTGGGCACCGGCGCCGTGGTCAACAATGCCATGCTGATCATCAACCGGTCGGATGCCGCCGTCACGGTCGCCAACGACATCTCGGGCACGGGTGCGCTGACCAAGAGCGCGTCGGGGGCGAGCTCGACGCTGACGCTCACCGGGACCAACAGCTACTCGGGCACGACGACGATCACCGAAGGCATCCTGCAGATCGGCGCGGGCGGTACGACCGGCACGCTGGGCACCGGCGAGGTCGTCACCACCGGCGGCACGCTGCGGTTCAATCGGTCCGATGACATCTCGGTCGGCAACGTGATCTCGGGCACCGGGGCGGTGAGCAAGTTCGGTGCCGGTTTGACGACCCTGACCGGCGCCAACACCTACAGCGGTACGACGACAATCTCGGCCGGCATCCTGCGGGTCGGAGACGGTGGTACCAACGGCACACTTGGCACCGGCGCGGTCACCAACACTGCGGCGATGGGGTTCAACCGATCGGATTCGATCACCGTGGCCAACGTGATCTCGGGCGCCGGTACTTTGAGCCAGATCGGCGGTGGAACCACGATCCTGACGGGGGCGAATTCCTACAGCGGCGTCACGACAATCTCGTCGGGCACCCTGCAGGTCGGTGCCAGTGGTACCACCGGCCAACTTGGCAGCGGCACCGTGACCAACAATGCCGACCTTGCCTTCAGTCGCTCCAATGCGATGACGGTCGCAAACGCGATTTCGGGAACCGGCGGGGTGAGCCAGATCGGCGCCGGTACGACGACGCTGACCGGCACCAATACCTACAGCGGCACGACCACGATCTCGGCGGGGGCGTTGCAGATTGGCGCTGTGTCGGCAGTGGGTACGCTTGGCACCGGCAACGTCGTCAACGACGGCACGCTGATCTTCAATCGCACCGACAACCTCACAATCGCCAATGACATCTCGGGCACGGGTGCGCTCACCAAGACGACCGCCGGCACGAACTCGACGGTGACGCTCACCGGAACCAACAGTTATTCGGGCACGACGACGATCACTGAGGGTACGCTGCAGATCGGTGCCGGTGGCACGACCGGCACGCTCGGTGCGGGTGACGTGATCACTACCGGCGGCACGCTATCCCTCAACCGTTCCGATGGGCTCGCGGTCTCAAACGACATCTCCGGCACCGGTACGATGACCAAGCTGGGGACCGGTACGACGACCCTGACAGGCGCCAACAGCTACAGCGGTATCACGACGATCACGGCGGGCACCCTGCAGGTCGGTGCCGGCGGCACGGCCGGCACGCTGGGCGCCGGTGGCGTCACTAACAATGCAGCGCTGGCCTTTAACCGCTCCGACGCGGTCACCGTGGCCAACACCATCTCGGGCACCGGTGCCGTGAGCCAGATCGGCGGCGGCACGACGACCCTGACGGGCGCCAACACTTACAGCGGCACCACGACGATCTCGGCCGGCACGCTGAGCGTCGGTGCCGGCGGGGCAACCGGAGCGCTCGGTACCGGAGCGACCACGAATGACGCCACCCTGCTGTTCAACCGCACCGGCGCGCTGACGGTGGCCAGCGCGATCTCGGGAACTGGCGCGGTCAACCAGGTCGGCGCCGGCACCACGACCCTGACCGGCGCCAATAGCTACAGCGGCACGACGACGATCTCGGCCGGTACGCTTCAGATCGGCAACGGCGGAGCGAGCGGGACATTGGGCACGGGCCCCACGGTCAACAATGCAAGCCTCGTCTTCAACCGTTCCAATGCGCTTACCGTGGGCAACGCCATCTCCGGTATCGGCGCGCTCAGCCAGAATGGCACCGGCACCACATCGTTGACGGGCGCCAACACCTACGGCGGCGGCACCACGATCCTGGCTGGCACGCTTCAGATCGGCGACGGCGGCACGACGGGCTCGATTCTGGGCAACGTCACAAACAACGGCACGTTTGTCTTCAACCGTTCCGATGCGGTAACCTTCGACAATGTCGTTTCAGGTACCGGTTCCCTGGCTCAGAGCGGCACCGGCACGACCGTTTTGACGGGCTCCAACACCTACAGTGGCGGCACGACCATCTCGCTCGGTACGCTTCAGATCGGCGACGGTGGCACGAGCGGCACGCTGAGCTCCGGAAACGTCGCCAACAATGGCACGCTCGCCTTCAACCGGTCTGACAATATCGCTGCTGCGAACGCCATTTCTGGCACCGGCGGCCTTAGCAAGCTCGGCACGAATACCCTGACGCTGATCGGCGCCAATACCTACAGCGGCGCCACCACGATCGCCGGCGGCACGCTCGAGGTCGGAAATGGTGGCACGACCGGCGCGCTGGGCACAGGCGCCACTGCCAACAACGGCATCCTGCGGTTCAACCGTTCCGATACTTTGACCGTTGCTAGCAACATTTCAGGGTCGGGTTCCATCGTTCAAGCCGGTGCGGGCACCACGATCCTCACTGGCAACAACACCTACACCGGTTCGACAATGATTCTGGCGGGCGGTCTGCAGATCGGCAACGGCAGCACCGGCGGCTCGATCACCGGCAACATCACGAACAACAGCACGCTCACCTTCGATGTTCCCGTTTCGACGACCTACAGCGGTGTGATCTCGGGAACGGGATCGGTGACCCAGAACGGTGGTGGTACGACGATTCTTGCCAGCACGAACACCTATACCGGGCCGACCACCGTCTCGAATGGCCGGCTTGCCGTAAACGGCAGCATCACGAGCAACGTAACGGTCGGTAGCGCCGGCAATCTCGGCGGCAGCGGCTTGATCGTCGGTAGCGTAACGAACAGCGGCATGCTTGCGCCCGGCAACTCCATCGGCACCTTGACAGTCAGCGGTTCATATACCCAAGCCGCCGGCAGCATCTACCAGGTCGAGGTCAATGCTGCCGGCCAGAGCGACCGGATCAATGTCACTGGCGCGCCAGGTACCGCAACCATCAATGGCGGCACGGTGCAGGTGATCGCGGCGACTGGCAACTACGCGCGCAATACGACCTATACCATCCTGAACGCGACCGGTGGCGTGGCCGGTACTTATTCCAATGTCACCAGCAACTTCGCCTTCCTGACGCCGTCGCTCACTTACGACGCCAACAATGTCTTCCTCACCCTGCTGCTCCGGGAAAGCGCCTTTGCCTCGGGTGCTCAGACGTCCAACCAGCGCGCCGTCGGCACGGTACTCGACATGGCTAATCTCACCGCAACTGGCGATTTCAACACGGTGCTAAATGCCTTGGCCGGCCTCAGCACGACGCAGGGACCGGCTGCACTCGATGCCATCAGCGGCCAGAACTACGCGGGCTTCGGCACCGCCAATATGGCCAGCGGCCTGTTGTTCATGAACACCATCGGCCAGCAGATGAGTCTCGCGCGCGGCGGTTCCGGCGGCGGCAATCGTGTGGCCCTGGCCCAGGCCTGCGACGTCGCCTGCGACGCCCAGGGTAGGGGGGAGCCGGCGAGCCCGTGGAGCCTGTGGGGTAGCGCGCTTGGTGGCATCGGCAGCGTTGCCGGCAACGGCAATTCCTCGACCCTGACTTACAACGCTGGTGGCATGGCGACCGGCATCGACTATCGCGTCGACCCACGGTTCCTGGTCGGGTTCGGCCTCGGCTATTCCAGCGGCAACCAGTGGGTAAATGGCTTCAACGGCCGCGGCACAAGCGATAGCTACCAGGCCAGCGTCTACGCTTCCTTCGCCGGAGCCGCCTACTACGTCGATGCCATGATGGGTTACGGCTACAACGACAACCAGATGACCCGAATGATCGCCATCCCCGGCCTGCAGCCGCGCACGGCCAAGGGCCGCGCCGGCGCCAACCAGTTCCTGGCTCAGGCCGAGGCGGGCTACAAGCTCGACATCTACGCGCCGGCGGCGGCAACACTGACGCCGTTCGCACGCTTTCAGACCTCGACCGCCACCCAAACAGGCTTCACCGAGACCGGCGCTAACTCGCTCGATCTCAATGTGGTGCCACAGACGACGATGTCGGTGCGTAGCACTCTTGGCGCCGAGCTCTCGGGCGCCATCGATGCCGGCTGGCGCGACAAGCTGGCGGTGCAGGTCCGGCTTGGCTGGGTCCACGAATATGCCGATACGTCGCGGCCGGTGACAGCCTCTTTCGCCGGCGCGCCGGGCATGAATTTTACTGTGTTCGGCGCCGCGCCGCAGCGTGACAGCGTGGTCCTGGGTTTTGCCGCCAGCACAGCCATCGCCCAGGGAACGTCGCTCTATCTCCGCTACGACGGCGAGGTCGGGACCGGCACCGACAACCATGCGCTGAGCGCCGGCATCCGCTTGACCTGGTAGCCCCTCAGTTCCCATGCATCGACCTTTAGAAAAGAACGCTCGAACGCGGTACGTGGGATGTTCTCAACGACATAGCGCCGACGCGACTCATCCGCTGCTGTCACACCACAGTTTGCGTTACGCAGTGCAAAGTGCGAGCTGCCGGTCTGGGATAGAGCACCACTTTCCCTGCCGCAGTCTGGTCGGGCATGACGTGCCTCACGCCAGCGTCGGATTGGGCGCGGCACCTCGAGAACTGGCGCGATCCGCATGCCCGGTTGACTGACAGGTCGCAGTCTTGGCTAAAGTCCTGCAATGACCTCCTGGCTGTCCGCCACCCTGCTGGTCATGGGGCTGTTTTCCTGTTCGCCCCGGCCCAGTCCGCCGCCTGCCATCGGCGAGATCACCGTCGCCGATCCGATGGCATTCCTCGCGGAGGTGCCCAGCAACGGTCAACGGCACGACTGGCCCTTGCCGGTCGGCTTCGTCGCCCTGGAGAACATCCGGGAGAACGACCGGCTCGCGCGCCAGAACTGGGATTTCGCCCCGTTCGGCACGTTCGACGCCAGCCGCGGCGATGGCTTCCAGGCTGCAGAGATCGGCAACGATGGCTACGTTCGCTTCACGAGCACGCAGGATGGCGGGACGCCTTGGATCCAGTATTTCGTCGGCGAGCAATGCGGCGGCAGCGGATGGATCGTGTTCGGACTCGATGCTCCCTCGGGAAGATGGCGCGAAGTTCTGGCGACGCTCAGCATTGCCCGTGAACCACAAGCCTGTCCGACGTCTCTCAACTACGCGCTCACCCGGTACAGGCTCGAAGCCGTGGAGTATCCGTTTGCCCTAAACGGGCAACGCACGTCGCGATCTGTCCTGACGGTGATTTCCGAGCACTACGATCACAAGACGATCGACGAGGCCCAGGCACTCGAGCGTTCCTATCTAGGGCAGGGCTATGGTCTGTTGCGGTGGGAGGCATGGGGACGCTCGCCTCCTCTGGTACACGATCTGCCTCAGCGCTGCGGACCTGTCGCCTACAGCGATCCTCCTCAGCCCGGATGGCAGCTGCGGGACTGCCGCACCTACACCAATGTTGTCGGGAGGTAGCGAGCGGCCGCAGCGCTGGCTCCCGGAATGCGCCGGCTGAGAGACAGAGATGAATGGCACCCCACTGACGCGAGCCTGAACCGGCGCGGGAATTGGCTCTTGGTAGATCAGTGCGCTGCTACCTGGGCAGTACCTTCGCGCAGACGGAATTCCCTGTTCATGGCTACCAAATTCCCTATTCATAGCCACCGAATTCCCTGCTCCGGGCTGGGCAATGGTAGTTCAAGAACGGATCAAAACTCGCGAATGCCCGGGCTTCCGTGCCTTCATTCCGAACGGCTAACAAATACGATTCCCTGCTATTTCCCTGTTAGCAGGGAAATCGGCCGAATCAGATCACCTAGTGGAGGCCCGAGCGACCTCTATGACTACTTGGATGGGCCAAGAAAAAGCAGTTTGGATTCGAACCAACAACTTGCGGTTCTGGCGGTGATACACGAACCGACACTACATCGCGCAGATGCGGAGAAAACTTCCCACATGGCGAGGCTTACGCTCAATTTTCCGCGTTTTCTATGAGTTTGTAGTGTCGGTCTAGCGGAGAAGGCCGCGAGTTCTCGCGCTCTTTACGCAGGCGGCGAAGACTGTGGAGACCGCGAAGGACTGGGATTCTGGGGGACCTGGATTCGAACCAAGACTAACCGGGTCAGAGCCGATTGTTCTACCGTTAAACTATCCCCCAAGGAGCGCGATAGCGGGCCGGCAGGTGGATTTAACGACGGCAGGCCCGCTTGGCAAGCGGGCTCGCCTCGGGGCCTTGCGTGGGTTACCATCGGTGCAAAGAAAGAGTTCAAGATGGCCGGGGAATCCACGTCCAAGGGGGGCTGGCACAGCGGTCGTTTTGCGCACACTTTCGCGGCCATCGATCTCGGCACGAACAATTGCCGGCTGCTGGTGGCCCGGGCGTCGATCGAGGGATTTGAGGTGATCGATGCCTATTCCCGGCCGGTCCGGCTGGGGGAAGGGGTGGCGCTGAGCGGCATACTGTGCGGCGATGCGATCGAGCGCACCTTGAGCGCGCTCGACGTCTGCGCGGCCAAGATCGGCCGTAACCGCGTCACGCGGGCCCGCCATATCGCCACCGAGGCCTGCCGCCGCGCCTGCAACGGCGAGGATTTCCTGTCGATGGTGGAACAGCGCACCGGCCTTCGCTTCGATGTCATTCCGCCCTCGGAAGAGGCCCGGCTGGCGCTCGCGAGCTGCGAGGACCTGCTCGATCCGGAAATTCCCTACGGCCTGCTGATCGACATCGGCGGCGGCTCGACCGAGGTGAGCTGGCTGCGCGTCAGGCCTCGCGACGGCCGCCTGGGCTGCGTGGCGACCGAGCTGATCGGCATGACGTCGGTGCCGTGGGGCGTCGTGACCCTCACCGAATCCTGCGTCGGCGGCCAGCCGCGTGAGCGGGCGGTGGCGCGCGCCTGCTACGACGACATGGTCGAACGCATCCGCGCCGACCTGCGTCCGTTTTGCGCCCAGCACGGCATCGGTGCCGCTGTCGCGCGCGGCGAGGTCCAGATGGTCGGTGCGTCGGGCACGGTGACGACGGTCAGCGCCCACAATCTCGGCCTCAAGCGCTACAACCGCACCCTGGTCGACGGCTCGCGTATCGACCGCGAGTCCATCATGCGTATCTGCGACCAGCTTTCGAGCCTGTCGGTCGCCGAGCTCACGCATCTGCCGTGCATCGGCGACGATCGTGCCGACCTTGCCCTGGCGGGCGGGGCGATCCTCGAGGCGGTCTGCCGGCAGTGGCCGACCCCCACGGTGCGGGTGGCCGATCGCGGCCTGCGCGAAGGCGTGCTAATGGACCTGATGCGCCAAGCCGATCGCGACGCCGATCCCCGCTGCCGGCCGGGCTGAAGTCCATGGCCAAGGATGTCAAAGGCGGGCGGCCGACAGGAAGCCTGCCGACCGGCCGTCGTGCCACCGTCCGCGTGAAGACGGCGCGCGGCCGCACGGTGTCCTCGCAGCGCTGGCTGCAGCGTCAGCTCAACGATCCCTATGTCGCCGAGGCCAAGAAGCGCGGCTATCGCTCGCGTGCCGCCTTCAAGCTGCTGCAGATCGACGACCAGTTCCGCTTTCTGAAGCCCGGCGCGCGGATCGTCGACCTCGGCGCCGCCCCCGGCGGCTGGACCCAGGTCTCCGTCGAACGGGCCAAGCCCGGACGCTCCGGCGGCATCGTGATCGGCCTCGACATCACGCCCGTGGAGCCCGTTCCAGGTGCCACGGTGCTGGCCAGGGATTTTTACGACGACGATGCCCCCGCGGTGTTGATCGAGCTGCTGGCCGGCCCGGCCGACGTCGTGCTGAGCGACATGGCGGCCTCGGCGACCGGCGATCCGCAGACCGATCATCTGCGCATCATGGGGCTGGCCGAGGCCGCCCACGACTTCGCCCGCCAAGTGCTGAAGCCCGGCGGCACGTTCGTTGCCAAGGTGCTGCGCGGCGGGACCGAAAGGTCGCTGCTCGACCGGCTGAAGAAGGATTTCGCCAAGGTCCGCCATGTGAAGCCCGAGGCGAGCCGCGCCGATTCGGCCGAAATGTACGTCGTCGGGACCGGTTTCCGGGGCTAGGCCGAACTTCTATTTCTCTGGCACGCCCCCTTGCGCAATCTTGCGTCGGTGGGCCGTTCGGCCTTGGCTTGGGCGCGCCGGTGTGTATAACGGATCGCCAACCCGGCGACCCCACGCTCACGAATTGAGGGGGCCGCCGTTTTTTTCACCCTCGGTTTGGAGGTTGGCATGCAGATACAGGAAGCGCTTACGTTCGATGACGTGCTCCTGAAGCCTGCCGCTTCATCCGTCCTGCCCTACCAGACCGATACCCGCACCCGCCTCACGCGCACCATCGAACTCCGCATTCCCCTGATGTCGGCGGCGATGGACACGGTCACCGAGGCGCCGATGGCGATCGCCATGGCCCAGGCCGGCGGCATCGGCGTCATCCACAAGAACTTCGATCCCGAGACGCAGGCCAACGAGGTGCGCAAGGTCAAGAAGTTCGAAAGCGGCATGGTGATCAATCCGGTCACCATCCATCCCGACCAGACGCTGGCCGACGCGCTCGGCCTGATGACGCTGCATCAGATCTCGGGCATCCCGGTAGTCGAGCGCGGCAGCGGCAAGCTGGCCGGCATCCTGACCAACCGCGACGTCCGTTTCGCCACCGAGAACGCCACGCCCGTGAGCGCGCTCATGACCAAGGACAGGCTGGTCACGGTGCGTGACGGTGTGAGCCCGGATGAGGCCAAGCGACTGCTGCACCAGCGCCGCATCGAGAAGCTGATCGTGGTCGACGAGAACTACCGCTGCGTCGGCCTGATCACGGTCAAGGATATCGAGAAGGCCAACAAGTTCCCCGGCGCCAGCAAGGACGAGAAGGGCCGGCTGCGCACCGCCGCTGCCACCGGCGTCGGTGAAGATGGCCTGCGCCGCGCCCAGCTTCTGATCGATGCCGATGTCGACGTGATCGTGGTCGATACCTCGCACGGCCATTCGCGCGGCGTGCTCGATGCCGTGACGCGCGTGAAGAAGCTCAGCAACTACACCCAGGTCATGGCCGGCAACGTCGCCACGCGCGAGGGCGCCCAGGCCCTGATCGACGCCGGCGCCGATGCGGTGAAGATCGGCATCGGTCCGGGCTCGATCTGCACCACCCGCATGGTCGCGGGCGTGGGTGTGCCCCAGCTCACGGCGATCATGGAAGCGGTCGAGGCCTGCCATGCCGCCGGTGTGCCGGCGATCGGTGATGGTGGCATCAAGTATTCCGGCGACCTCGCCAAGGCGATCGCTGCCGGCGCGGACTGCGCCATGATCGGCTCGCTGCTGGCCGGCACCGACGAGGCGCCCGGCGAGGTGCTGCTTTACCAGGGCCGCTCCTACAAATCGTACCGCGGCATGGGCTCGATCGGGGCCATGGCGCGCGGCTCGGCCGACCGCTACTTCCAGGCCGAGGTGCAGAGCACGCTAAAACTGGTGCCCGAGGGCATCGAAGGCCGCGTGCCTTATAAGGGTCCGGTCGGCAACATCATCCATCAGCTGGTCGGCGGTCTCCGCGCGGCGATGGGTTATACCGGCAACGCCACGATCGGCGAGATGCAGAAGAACTGCCAGTTCCTGCGCATCACCGGCGCCGGCCTGCGCGAGAGCCACGTGCATGACGTCGAGATCATGCGCGAGGCGCCGAACTACCGTGAAGGCGGGATGTGAAGCCGGCCTAGCTCGGCTGCGATCCGATCCGCCGTGATCCGGTGGCCGGTCGGGCCGGGATGCGAGGAGCGAAAGACCGCCGCATAGCCGAGCTTCGAGATGGCCGCGTCTGTCGTCTCGAACAGGTCGAGCATGTAAAAGCCCGCGGACCGGGCACAGCCCAACACCACCTCCGACAGGCGCCGCTGTTCGCCGGCATAGTCGGAATCCCGCCAGACGTATGGATCGTAGGTGGCGACGACGAGCGTCGGGACACCCAGGCGTGCCAGGCGCTGGAGAAGGGGGCAGGCGAGTTTTTCGCCATCGCCGCGCGGCAGGATCCGCTCGTGATCGATCGCCCACTCGTATTGCCAGCCTTTGTGCCTGAGCACGGTGTCGACCAGCACCGACCAGCCGAACAGGCGTTGCCAGAGATCGAGCGTGGAGGCCGGATCGGGCGCGGGCGGGACCGGCACGTTGCGCAGCACGGGGGCGCCGGCGCACGGCTCGAAGTAGGGCTTCTCCGCGCCCCAGACGCGCTTCATCTCGCTGCGCCGCAGGTCTTCGGCGATGAAGACGAGCACGATGGCCGCGGGTTTTAGTTCGCGTGCCGCCCGCTCGGTGCGCAGGACGATCTGGTCGAGGCCATAGCCGCTGACGCCGGCATTGACCGTCCGCCGGCGGGTCAGCGTTTGCAGCAACGCGGCCCAGGTCTCCTCGTCGCTTACCTCGTCGCCATGGGCATAGGAATCGCCCACCACAAGGATCGGCGGCTCGGCCAGCGCGACGCCCGCCGGCACCGGCGTCGGGCGATAGCCCAGTGTCGGCACGAAGCCCAGCTCGGCGTCGTATTTCAGGCGGCCGGCGCCGGCCGCCCGTGTGGCGCGGCGGTCCTCCAGCACGATGTTGGCCCAGTTGAGAAGGGACTCCGGGCCGCGCCACAGGCGGCAGCCGATTTCCAGGGCGGCGAGGGTGAACAGCACCGAGGAGACGACGAGGGCGAGGCGCCCGAGCACCTCATTCGGCCTTGAGGCCGAGCGTCTTTAGTCCAAGTGCCGTGGCGACGAGGCGGGCGATCAGCGCATTGCCCTCCCCGTTCATGTGCCACTGGACGTAGAGCTGGCGCGGCTTGGAAGTGCCGACCATGGCGTCATAGCTGTCGAGCGTGGCCAGCCCCTGCTTCTGCGCGCAGCCGAGCAATGCGCTGGTCATTTCCCGCTGCCTGGCGGCGAAGGCGGGATCGTCCCAGACGACACGGTCGTACTCGGCAACGAGGAGCACACGCGCTCCGCTCGACCGCTGCAGCTCGGCAAGACGTCCGCTGAGCAGGCAAGCGATGCGCTCGCCGGTGCCGGGCGGGTGGACGCGGAGGTGATCGCCGTACCAGTCGTACAGCAGATCGAGGCGCCGCATGATGAAGTCGGCCAGATAGGAGTAGCCGAGCGTCCGCTGCCAGAAATTGAGCGTGGTCTGGGGCGCGGCGCGGGGCGGCACCGGCACGTTGCGCAGCACCAGCGTCTGCCCCTCTATGTCGTAGTAGGGTTTGTCGGCGCCCCACAGGCGGCGCATCTCCGTGCGGCGGATGTCGTCGGCGATGAAGCCGACCACGATCGTCTCGGGCTTGTAGAGCGGTGCCAGCGCCTCGGCGCGCAGCACGATCTGGTCGAAGCCGTAGCCGCTCACGCCGGCATTGATCACGCGCCGCCCGGTGATCCGCTGCAGCTGGGCCGGCCAGGCTTCGGCATCGGTCACCTCCTCGCCGAAGGTGAAGGAATCGCCCACGGCCAGGATCGGGGGCTCGCCGGTCCCAACCTCGCCCGTTTGGCGAAGGCCGTTGGCGTCGATTGTGATCCCTGAGGCGGCGTAGGCCGGACGCGGCGTATGGCCCAGCTTGGCATCGTGGATATGACGGCCGGCGTCCCGTTCGGTATGGACGGTGCGCGCGTCACGCACGAAGTTGGGCCAGTTGAACAGATAAACCCAGGTCGATGCCCGCAAGCCCAGTTCGAGCAGGATCAGCCCGGCCACGATGCCGCCCAGAATCAGGACGATACGGGCGGCTGCTTGGGAGCGCGGGCGTTGCGCGTCGGGCTTATTCATCGTAGCGGCATGCTTTGAAACGGAGATCGACGTGACACCGGGCGCGCGGGTAGCTGCCACCATAGAACTCCTCGACGAGATCGTCAGCCGTTCCCTCATGAACGAAAGAGGGCGGCCGGCCGACCTCGTCGCCAACGCCTATTTCCGCAGCCGCCGCTTCATCGGCGGCGGCGATCGCCGCGCCGTGTCGGAACGGGTCTGGAGCCTGCTGCGCCGCTACGGCCAGCTCACCTGGTGGCTGGAGCGCACGCGCCATCCCGATCGCTCGGCCCGCGCCGTCGTCGCCGCCGACCTCATCCTGGTCGAGAGCAACAACCTGGCGCAGCTCGCCGCCATGTTCGACGGCGGCCGCTATCGCCCGGCGCCGCTCGACGAGGCCGAGCTGCGTGCGCTGCGACAGATGGAGGGCCATTCGCTGCCCCATCCCGAACAGCCGGACTGGGTCCGCCTCAACGTGCAGGAGTGGGTGGCGCCGCATCTGATCGAAGCCTACGGCGAGGGCTGGGGCCGCGAGATCGCTGCCCTCGAGACGCCGCCGCCGGTCGACCTCCGCGTCAACCAGCTCAAGGCCACGCTGGAGCAGGCGCAGGCGGCACTTGCCAAGGAAGGCATCGATACCGAACCGATGCGCTACGCCCCGCATGGGCTGCGCCTGAAACGGCGGCTCTCGGTGGTGTCGGGCGAGGCCTTTCAGAACGGCCTGGTCGAAATCCAGGACGAGGGCTCGCAGCTCGTGGCGGCGCTCGTGGATGCCAAGCCCGGCATGCAGATCGCCGACTATTGCGCCGGGGCCGGCGGCAAGACGCTGGCGATGGCGGCGGGCATGAACAACAAGGGCCGAGTCGTGGCCATGGATGTCTACGAATCGCGCCTCGACCGCTCCGCCCAGCGGCTGCGCCGCGCCGGCGCCCACAATGTCGAGCGCCGCGCCCTCGATATCGACAACCGCAAATGGCTGAAGCGGCAGGCCAAGGCCTTCGACCGCGTGCTGGTCGACGCGCCCTGCACCGGCACCGGCACGTGGCGGCGCAATCCCGACGGCCGCTGGACGCTGCAACCCAAGGATCTCGCCGAACTGGTGCCCAAGCAGGCCGAGATCCTGGACGCCGCGGCGCGCCTGGTGAAGCCGGGCGGCGGCCTCATCTACGCCACCTGCTCGGTCCTGCCGGCCGAGAACGAGCACCAGATCGCGGCCTTCCTAAATCGTCATCCCGACTTCGAGGTCGTGCCGGCAGTCGATGTCTGGCGCGACGTGCTGGCGAGCGAACCGCCGGCCGAGATGGCCACGGCGCCTTACCTCCGCCTGTCGCCGCTCCGCCACGGCACCGACGGCTTCTTTGCCGCCGCCCTGGTCCGCAAATCCGCACCGGTGGAGGTCAAGAAGGAGGAGGAGGCGTCGGCATGATCCGCATCCGCCGCGCCGGCCGCAGCGACGCCGCTTCCATCGCCCGGGTCCATGTAGAAACCTGGCAGTCGGCCTATGCCGGCATATTGCCCGACGCCATGCTGGTGGGGATGTCGGACGTCCGCCAGGCGGCCTGGTGGTCGCGCGTGCTGTCCGATCCCGGCGAGGCGCGCGGCGTCTTCGTGGCCGACGACGAGGAGATGGGCGTGGTGGGCTTCGGCAGCTGCGGCCCGGCGCGCGATCTTCCCGAGGGCCTCGACGGCCGCGAGGTCCGGGTCGGCGAGGTCTATACGCTCTACGTCGAACCCGATTTCCAGAACCGTGGCCTCGGCCGCCGGCTGCTCGACGCGCTGTTCCGTCAGCTAAAAGCCGAGCGCTGCGATACCGCGGTGCTGTGGATGCTGGCCGAAAATCCCACCCGGTTCTTCTACGAGGGCCTGGGCGGCGAGCGCGTCGGCGAGCGGATCGACACCCTGTCCGGCGTCGACGTCGAGGAAATCGCCTACGCCTGGCGCAGCCTCGCCGTGCCGCTGGTGCGGCGTCGGTTGGCCGCGGAGGACTAAGACCCCCTCCGTCGGCGTAAGACGCCGCCACCTCCCCCGCAGACGGGGGAGGAGTTCCGAATCTTCTCCTCCCCCGTCTGCGGGGGAGGTGGCCGAAGGCCGGAGGGGGTCGGAAGAGGTATCCACACCACCACTGTTGATGCCCGTCGCCGCGCTGTTTATATCCCCCCATGACCGACCGTTTGCTGATCGTCGATTTCGGTTCCCAAGTCACCCAGCTCATTGCCCGGCGCCTGCGCGAAGCCGGGGTGTACTGTGAAATCCACCCCTTCCAGTCGGTTGACGACGTCAAGATCAAGGCCTTCGACCCCAAGGGCATCATCCTGTCGGGCGGCCCGGCCTCGGTGATCGAGGGCCAGGCGCCCTCGGCCCATCCCGCCATTTTCACCGCCAAAGTGCCTGTTCTCGGCATCTGCTACGGCGAGCAGACCATGGCCAAGGAGCTGGGCGGCACGGTCGAGAGCGGCCACCACCGCGAGTTCGGCCGCGCGGAAGTCGAGGTCAAGGCGGGCTCGGCGCTGTTTGACGGTGTCTGGATCCCGGGCGACCGCAAGCAGGTCTGGATGAGCCACGGCGACCGGGTGACCAGGCTGCCGCCCGGCTTCAGCGTCATCGCCGCCAGCGACAACGCCCCCTTCGCCGCCATCTCCGACGAGAAGCGCGGCTACTACGGCGTGCAGTTCCACCCCGAGGTCATGCACACGCCCGACGGCGCCAAGCTCTTGCGCAACTTCGCGCTGAAGATCGCGGGCGCCACCGGCGACTGGACCATGGCCGCCTTCCGCGAGCGCGCCATCGCCCAGGTCCGCGCCCAGGTGGGCAAGGGCCGCGTGATCTGCGGCCTCTCCGGCGGCGTCGATTCCTCCGTCGTGGCCGTGCTGCTGCACGAGGCGATCGGCGACCAGCTCCAGTGCGTGTTCGTCGACCACGGCTTGCTGCGCAAGGACGAGGGCGCAGAGGTCGTCCGCCTGTTCCGCGACAGCTACAACATCCCGCTGATCCACGCCGATGCCTCGGACCTCTTCCTGAAGGCGCTGGCCGGCGTCACCGACCCGGAGACCAAGCGCAAGACCATCGGCTCCCTGTTCATCGACGTGTTCGACACAGAGGCCAAGAAGATCGGCGGCGCCGATTTCCTGGCCCAGGGCACGCTCTATCCCGACGTGATCGAATCGGTCTCCTTCACCGGCGGCCCCTCGGTCACCATCAAGAGCCACCACAATGTCGGCGGCTTGCCCGCGCGCATGAAGATGAAGCTGGTCGAGCCGCTCCGGGAACTGTTCAAGGACGAGGTGAGGGCGCTCGGCCGCGAGCTCGGCCTGCCGGCCGACCTGGTGAACCGCCATCCGTTCCCCGGCCCCGGCCTCGCCATCCGCATTCCCGGCGACATCACGAAGGAGAAGCTCGACCTGCTGCGCCAGGTCGACGCCGTCTATCTCGACGAGATCCGCAAGTCGGGCCTCTATGACGAGATATGGCAGGCCTTCGCCGTGCTGCTGCCGGTGCGCACCGTGGGCGTGATGGGCGACGGCCGCACCTACGACCAGGCCTGCGCACTGCGCGCCGTCACCTCGACCGACGGCATGACCGCCGACTACTACCCGTTCGAGCATGCGTTCCTGGGGCGCGTCGCTGCCCGCATCATCAACGAATGCCGCGGCATCAACCGCGTGACCTACGACATCACGTCGAAGCCGCCCGGGACGATCGAGTGGGAGTGACGGCCAACCGTCTTCGCTCCTGAACCGTCAGCGGGCGGAAGCGAGAGGAACGTTGCCGGACACGGTTGCGGCTTCTTCCACTTGTTCCCGGACGCGACTTTGCCCCAGAATGTATTCTCCCCGGCGAAACCGGGGGGAGGGTTCTACAAGAAACGAATGGGGGGACGGAAACATGGGCAATGAACTGACGCCTCGCGAACTGGCCGAAACATCGCGGCGCTACTGGCATTGGGCGGGCGTCGCGACGCTGCTGGGCTGCCCGCATCGCCAGGACTTCGACGAGACCGACATCGGCCTGGTCGGTTTTCCCTATTCGGGCGGCAACGCCATCGAGCGCATGCAGTACCTGGCGCCGCGCGCCGTGCGCAACCGCTCGCAGTCCTACCACCGCATGCTGCGCACCACGCGCTTCGATCCGTTCAAGGCCTGCCGCATCAACGATCTCGGCGACGTGCCGGTCGTCGACATCCTCAACCCCGATCTGGCGGCGGCGCAGGCCGAAGCGTTCTATCGCGAGCTCCATGCCCACGGCATCGACCCGATCACGGTGGGCGGCGATCATTCCGTCACGACGCCGATCCTGCGCGGCATCGCCGGCGCCAGGTCGCGGCACAAGGGACCGATCGGCATGATCCATTTCGATGCCCATGCCGATTCCTGGCCGGCGGTGAACGGCACGGCCCATCATGCCGGCGCCGCTTTTCGCATCGGCGTCGAGGAAGGACTGATAGATCCCAAACGCACGGTGCAGATCGGCCTGCACGGCGCGCTGGGCGATCCCAACCAGGACGACTTCTCGCTCGAGCATTTCCGCGTGTTCATGCTCGACGAGGTGGTCGACAAGGGGATCGCCTTCGTGGGCGACGAGGTGCGGCGCATCGTCGGCGATGGCCCGACCTACATCAGCGTCGACCTCGATGTCCTCGATGTCGCCTACGCACCCGCAGTCGCCGACCCCGAGGTCAACGGCATGACCTCGCGCGAGTTCTTCGGCCTGCTCGATCGGTTCACAGGCCTCAACATCTGCGGCGGCGACGTCGTCTGCTATTGCCCGCCGCTCGACGGCCCGGCACAGATCACGGCGCTCGCCTCGGCCGAGATCCTGCTGTACCTGGCCAACCTGGTGGCGCAAACTCGCCTCGCCCGGCGCGCGGCGGCCCGATGACCCGGAGCCTGGCCGACCGGTTCTTCGTCGGGGCGATGTCGCCCGAGGTGCGCGACGATCCCTATCCCTACTACGACCGCTTCCGCGGTCCCGAACCGCTGCTGCGCGCCGCCGGGACCGTCTGGTTCTGCCTCGGCCACGCCGGGGTGACGACGTTGCTGCGCCATCCCGGGCTGTCGTCGGACGCCACGCGCGCGGCCAGCAATGCCGAGCGCCTGCTCAGCCTCACCGGCATGGACCCGCCCGAACACACGCGCCTGCGCGGCCTGGTCGCGCGCGCCTTCACGCCGCGGCGGCTCGCGGATCTGCGCGCCGCCACCGAGGCCATCGCCGGGGAGTTGCTGGACGGCATGGCAGGGCGCGGCGGGACGGTCGACCTGATCGAGGCCTTCGCCTATCCGCTGCCCGTCCGCGTGATCTGCGCCCTGCTGGGCGTGCCGCCGGCCGACGAGCCGCTCTTCACCGGATGGTCGCGCGGCATGGCCCCGTCGATCGATCCCGTCGTGCTGCGCACGCCGGAGAGCGAGGCGGCCGTCCAGGCGGCCCAGCAGGAGATGGCCGCCTATATCGCCGACCGGCTGGCCGAACGCCGCCGCGCGCCGGGCGACGACCTGCTGTCGGCGCTGGCGGCGGTCGATGTCGACGGCGACAGCATCACGGCGCGCGAGATCGTGGAGCTGGCCCAGCTCATGCTGTTCGCCGGCCACGAGACGACGGTGAACCTGATCGGCAACGCCGTGCTGGCGCTCCTGGGCGCGCCCGACCAGCTGGCGCTCCTGCGCCGGTCGCCCGAACTCACCGCGGCGGCCGTCGACGAATTCCTGCGCTTCGATGCGCCCGCCCAGAACACGATCAGGATCGTCATCGCGGACACCGAGCTGATGGGCGTGCCGGTGAAGGCGGGCGACGAGATCACGCTGATGCTGGGGGCCGCCAACCGTGACGCCGCCGTCTTCGCCGATCCCCACCGCCTCGATGTGACGCGCGACGCCCGCCGCCATGTCGCCTTCGGCGGCGGCATCCACCATTGCCTGGGCGCGACGCTCGCCCGCATGGAAGGCGAGATCGCGCTCAAGGCGCTGCTGCACCGCTTCGCCGGCATCGAGCTCGCCGGCCCGCCGACGAGACTGCCGACCTTTACCGTGCGCGGACTGGAAACCCTGCCCGTTGCGCTGCGATCGTGAGCAATCTTCCTGCGACAGAGGGACGTGAGCTTTCCTCAACCCACGGGAACGCCGATCCGGTCGAATGAACAGCACGGAACAGTATCTGTTTGCCTGCGGAGACTTCCAGCAGGCCGAGGTCCAGGAGCGAATCTTCGGTCGGCGGCTGGTGGGCAAGCCGGATGCGCTCGTCGGTTTTTGTCGTGAGCCTTTCGTGCGGCCGTCCGGCCTTTCGAGCGACCGTGTGGACGGCATGGTGTTCGAAGTAACCGACGCCGATCTCGCGGCGGCGGACGCGTATGAGCCGCCCAACTACCGGCGTTCGAGGATCAGGACGGCCTCGGGGCTCCTTGCGTGGGTCTACCTACGACATCACGAGAGAACCGCCGGGGACGATTGAGGGGAGTGACGGCCTGTGGCCGCTCGAAGATCTAGGGACAAGAGGATCGGTACTTGAGCATGGTGGAAGCCGCTTACAACGATAAGCCAATTACAGGCCCGGAAGGAGATCTCTATCGCCTCGATCCCTTCGCTCAGGCGCTGGCCGCCAGCATCCGGAAGATGGCCGCTCCGGAAGGGACTGTGCTTGCTCTGAATGGACCTTGGGGATCTGGCAAGAGCAGCACAGTCAATCTCATCAAGCACCACCTGAAGCCTGCCGAAGACTCGGGTGAAATCATAATCCTGAACTTCCGGCCATGGTGGTTCAAAGGCGACGACGCTCTCGCCCTTGCGTTCTTTCGGGAGCTCTATGCCGGAATGTCACCGTCGCTCGGTGAAAAGTTTAAAAAAGCGCTGCCGCAGCTTGGCGCAAGAATTCTCCAAAGCGGATCGATCGTCGAAGCCGGACTAGGCCTCGCGGGCATTCCCATACTGGGAAGGCTGGCTTCGAGCAGCATGAAGGCTGCCGCTGATTACATCGGCAGCGGGGGTGACACGGTCGAGAAGCTGCATGCCCAGCTTTCTCGGGCGCTGAAAGATCAGTCAAAGCGGTTTGTGATCATCATCGACGACATTGACCGGCTGACTCCAGAGGAAGCTCTTATGATCTTTCGGCTGGTCAAGTCGGTCGGGCACCTCCCCAACGTGATCTATCTCCTGGTATTCGACCGCGCCCTGGCCGAGAAGATCGCGAACGACCGCTTTCCGTCGGAAGGACCGCAGTATCTCGAAAAGATTATCCAAGCGTCCTTCGATCTGCCGCTGGCTCAAGCCAGCGATCTGCAACGCCGGGTGCAGGAAATCATTACGCAGATTTGTGGTCAGCCGGCCGAAGAAGAAATCGTACGTTTCATGAATGTGTTCTACGACGTGGTGGCACCTGAAATCCGCAGTCCGCGCGACATTGTGCGGCTCGGCAACGCTTTGCCCGTCACCTGGGCTGCGATCGGGACCGATGTCGATCTCAGCGACTTTGTTGGCCTAGAGACGATCCGCGTTCTTCGCCCTGAAGTCTATCGCCGCCTACGCGCCAACAGGGATCATCTTCTCCCGGAATCGGTCATGACGGGCCGGGAGAAGATTAGCCCTGAACAACTGGATAAGCAGCTTTTCGGTGATCCGCTGCCGGCGGACAGCCAGCGCCTACGCCGGGCGCTTATGCGGATTTTTCCGCCGCTCGAGCGTCACTGGAGCAACGTCCATCACGGCGAGAGCAGCCGGGACGCCTGGGACAAGGATCGGCGTGTTTGCAGCGCGGGCCACATCGATACGTATTTCCGCTTCACGCTAGGCGAAGATGCGATGTCGGCAAACGAGATTGATACGCTGGTTAAGAGAGCCGGCGACGAGGCTTTCATCGAGCAAGTGATGTTGAGCGCGATTCAATCCGTCCGGAAAGACGGAACAACGAAAGCAGCGATGGTACTGGATCAACTGAACACGCACGCAGATGAGGTCAAAGACGCAGACGTCGAGCCGCTGCTCAAGTCGCTATTCAGGATCGCGGACCGGACGGATGTTGAGGCCGACAAGGCGCGCGGCTTCAGTACTGGATCGAACCCGCTGCGTCTTCACTGGCTATTGCGACGGTTAACGAAGGAGCGCTTCGACGACGAAGGCAGGTCGCGCGTTCTCAAGGCAGCGGCGGCGGAGGCGCCGCTCGGTTGGCTGGTTAATTTCTCAGAATCGGCCTACCGGGACCATCATCCGCGACCCGGCAAGAGCCAAGCAATCGATCGCGTTCAACTTTTGACAGTGAGCGATATGGAAGAGGTCAGGGGCTGGGCGCTTGCCAAACTGCGGGCGGCGGCGAGTTCAGGAGAGCTGCTGAAGGACAGGCATCTCCCCAGTCTTCTGTTTCGATGGAGAGAAATGGGTGACAGGCCTAGCGATGAGAAAGGTGCCGTGACGGCATGGGTAAACGCACAACTTGACAGCGATGAAGGTGTGGTGGCTCTCGCGCGTGCCTTCACTGGAGACTCTTGGGTGCAAGAGTCTGATGATGTCGTCGCCAAGCGCCGGGTGATCGCGATGATTGATGGCATTGAAGAGATTATGGACAAGTCGCGCTTTCGCCGGCGTGTTGAAGAGGTCGTCACGAGCGATCGAGTCGACAATGATTCGAGAAAGGCTGCCGGGACCTTCTTGGAAGCTTGGCGGAGTCGCGAACGTGGGTCGGACGACGAATAGACACGGCCTTCATAGGCTTGCTTGGTGCCGTTCTTGTTCGGCCTCTGACGGGAGTGACGGGAAGGCCATCTATAATCGTTTCTACCGTTCGCGCTCGTTGCGAAAACGCTGGACCTCCATCGCTCGTCGCCCGGCGCTCTGCAGCTCCTCATAGTAAATTAAGGCCGAGCCGACTGGGTCATGGTCGATCCATCCGGGGAATCCATAAGCACGCGCTACCGGCTCGAACAGGGCGAGGGTCTGGAGCAGTATTCGAGCGGGCTCGCCGTCTATTTCATCGAACCGACTGATCTCCGCGAAATCCTCCGGACCTGAGCCGTCGGGTGTCGTGACCTCACCGTCGAGGCACATCGGGATACCGTGCTTCTCGAACCCGACCAGCACTGGTGGGACGTCTAAGAAGGGCACAGTCCGCCACACATTCAGTAGGCGCGCCTTTGCGAAATAGCTGCTGGTCCATCCCGCCTTGTTCAATAGCCGGTTCTGAGTCTCTACGACCCCGATTAGCAGGTTAAAGAGATAGTTGAGATCGACTACCCGTGGCTGTTCATGCCTCTGGGCGATCAGCAAGCGCGCGAATCGGTCCATGTTTTCATAGCCGTTCAGTTCGTAGGACAGCGACTCGATTCTATGAGGGACATGCAAGTTCAGTGGGATCAGTACTTCGCTGATGAGGGTAGGCTGGAAGCGCCAAGTGACGCCAAGATTAAACGGGTTGTTGTTGGTGAGCTGGCGGGCGACAAAACCCGTGCTTGTAGTATGTACCGCGTCAAACGGAACGGCGCCCAACACACCCGCTGTTTGACCCATGATATCGCGGATTTCGTCGACGCTCATTACGGATCGAACGTCGCGGTCGTGCCAAAGGTCAGCGACAAGCATCAGCCGCAGATAGGGACGCTCTTCTTCCCCCTTGGAGAACTCGGGATCACTATTGATCCAGTTGCGGTAATGCTCACGCAGGTCGTCGGCGCGCCGGAAGAGCTGGTCGAGCACGAACCGATCGCTCTCAGGGCGTGGCTCCGACCCGTCGGCCACGCGGCGATATATTTGGCCGCTCTTGTGAACATGCGGCGCAGCGGGACTCCAAGGCGCTTGAATACAAATAATGGCTCGGTCGGCAGCAAGTCCAATTGTATCGCAAGGGCCATAAAGCACCTTCGCGTCAAAATGGGGTGACGGATTTACGTGGCCTGCAATGGCTTGGCGGATCCGCTGGAGATAGGAGTCCACCTCGGTTTGCGGCACGCCAGGAAAGGCGCCCGCAACCGCATCCTCCTTTGACTTCTCGGCAATGCCGTAGAACAGCCATCCACCATATGTGTTGGCGAACGCAGAAATGGACTTTGCAATCGACGCTGCATTCGGAACTTCGCGCTTATACTCAATGTACCAGCCCTCTGCGGCTTGGCTTAAAGCCGAGAGACTGCTCGTATCCAAGTCCTTCAGGTTTTTGTCGAATGGCGAATATGCCGACATGCCAAGCCCCAATCTTTCAATACGCGAACCTAGCGTCTACTTGCGCCCGTGAGGAGGAGATACCTTTGCGCAGGGCAAACGTGTTGTGTTCGATGTCCTGATCGCACGATCCCTGACGGACTTTCGCCCACTCCCGTGAGCCGGTCGCCGGGCCGCTACGGTCGAGTGGGAGTAACGGGGACAATCAGCCGCAACATCTTGATCCGCCTGCGGCTTGCATTGCCGGCTCTTTCCCGCCAGCACAGCCCCCATGATTCGTCTCGACAACATCAGCAAGCAGAACGGCCATCAGATCCTGTTCATCGACGCGTCGATGGGCCTCCAGAAGGGCGAGAAGGTGGGGCTTGTCGGGCCCAATGGCGCCGGCAAAACCACGCTTTTCCGCATGATCGCCGGCGAGGAGGGGCCCGACGACGGCCAGGTGACGATCGAAGCCGGCATGACCATCGGCTATTTCAGCCAGGATGTCGGCGAGATGTCGGGCAAGAGCGCGGTCGCGGCGGTGATGGATGGCGTCGGGCCGGTGAGCGAGCTCGCCACCGAGATCGCCGGGCTCGAGGCCGCGATGGCCGATCCGGCGCAGGCCGATGACATGGACGCCCTCGTCGAGCGCTATGGCGAGGTGCAGGGGCGCTTCGAGGAGCTCGACGGCTATGCGCTGGAGGCGCGCGCGCGGGAGGTGCTGGCGGGGCTGAGCTTCAGCCAGGAACGCATGGACGGCGACGTCGGTCTTCTGTCCGGCGGCTGGAAGATGCGCGTGGCGCTCGCCCGCATCCTGCTGATGCGGCCCGACGCCATGCTGCTCGACGAGCCCAGCAACCATCTCGATCTCGAAAGCCTGATCTGGCTGGAGGACTTCCTGAAGAACTACGAGGGCGCGTTGCTGATGACCTCGCACGACCGCGAGTTCATGAACCGCATCGTCGGCAAGGTGATCGAGATCGACGGCGGCACGCTCATCACCTATTCGGGCAACTTCGATTTCTACGAGGTTCAGCGCAGCGTCGGCGAGAAGCAGCGCCAGGCGCAGTTCGAGCGCCAGCAGGCGATGCTGGCCAAGGAGATGAAGTTCATCGAGCGCTTCAAGGCGCGCGCGTCGCACGCCGCCCAGGTCCAGAGCCGGGTGAAGAAGCTCGACAAGATCGAAAAGGTGGAACCGCCGCGGCGGCGCCAGTCCGTCCAGTTCGAGTTTCGCAGCCCGCCGCGCTCGGGCGACGATGTCGTGAGCTTCCGCGGCGTCCACAAGGGCTATGGCACGCAGCCGATTTATTCAGGGTTCGATTTCCGCCTGCGTCGCCAGGAACGCTGGTGCGTGCTGGGCGTCAACGGTGCGGGGAAGTCCACGCTGCTAAAACTGGTGGCGGGCGAGGCCGAGCCGGACCAGGGCACCGTCACCCTGGGCGCCAGCGTGCGGATGGGCTATTTCGCGCAGCACTCCATGGATTTGCTGGATGGCGACGATACGGTTTTCGAGTCGCTGGACGAGTCGTTCCCGCAGGCGGGCACGGGCGCGCTGAAGTCGCTGGCCGGCTGCTTCGGCTTCTCCGGCGACGATGTCGAGAAGCCCTGCCGGGTGCTGTCCGGCGGCGAGAAGGCGCGCCTGGTCATGGCCAAGATGCTGTTCGACCCGCCGAACTTCCTGGTGCTCGACGAGCCGACAAACCATCTCGACATGGCGACGAAGGAGATGCTGGTCGCGGCGCTCCAGGATTTCGAGGGCACCATGCTGTTCGTGAGCCACGACCGCCACTTCCTCGCGGCGCTCTCGAACCGCGTCCTGGAACTGACGCCCGAGGGCGTTCACCAGTACGGCGGCGGCTACACCGAATATGTGGCGCGCACCGGCCAGGAAGCGCCGGGCCTGCATCCCGGCGCGTAAGCGGAGCCGCCCTCCGGGCGGCGATTTATCGGAGCGCGCCCCTGAGTGAAAGGTCCCTCGCTTCGCTCGGGATGACAGCATTAGTTGATCTGACGCACTGCGTCAGCCCCAACAAGATTGTCATCCCGAGCGCAGCGAGGGATCTTTGAGGCCTCGAACGAGTCGGCGTCTCGGATCGGCAGATCGCCGGTCAGCCGGTCACGGTCCAGGGATCGATCACCGTCAGGCCGGCGGCGCCGAAAGCGCTCGTGTCGCGCGACGCCACGGCGAACCCGTGCGCGGCGGCGATCGCGGCGATGTAGCCGTCGGGTGTGGGGAAGCCCCTTCCGGCCGCGCGCGCCTGGACGGCGAGATCGGCATAGCGCCGCGCCGCCTCGGTATCGAAGGGCAGGACGCGGGCGGCGAACACACCGAGCACGTCGTCGAGCGCGGCTGCCAGCGCATCCTTGCGCCTGCCGGCTGGCAGAGTACCGATGCCGAAGAGAAGTTCGGCCACGGTGATGCTGGAGAGGAACAACGTCTCGGCCGCCTGGGCGTCGAGCCAGGCACGCACCCGGGGATGGGGTTCGCGCGTCATGGCCTCCGAGACGACATTGGTGTCGAGCAGGATCATTCGAAGCGCATCGGCTCGGCGGGACGCGTATCGCGGACCTGTTCGAGGGCCTGTTCGAGGGCCTCGACGTCGGCGTTGGTGATACCGTGTTTCCGGCCGATCTCCGAAAGGGCGGTGCCGAGGAGCAGCCGGCCCTCGGGACGCACGGCGGCCTCGAGAATCGCGCGGATCTCCGCTTCCGTGCTGCGATTATGCTGCGCCGCGCGGACTTTCAGGGCGCGATGCGCCTCTTCGGAGAGGTTGCGAATGGTGACGGCGGCCATGATAGCGTACCCCACGGATTGACTGCGATGATATCAATATAGGTAAGAAGATATCATTCATCAAGAGTGATGGCCGCGCTTGGCCCTGTCGCATGAGCGCGGCTCTGATCTCGCTGGACTGAACAGTCCACACGACATTGGTCACGGAAAAACTGTCATCCCTCGCTTCGCTCGGGATGACAAAGTGCGGCAACCCGAGACGGTCCAACTGGCTGAGTCCAATCTTCGATCCTGAGTCCAGCGATGCGTTGGAACTCGGAGAGATTGCCTTCCTCGGCCGCGTCGCCGCCCGGCACGACTCAGTGGATGGCTGCCCAGCCCGTCACGACAACCAGGATCAGGGTGACCAACGCGCCCGAGACATAGAGAACGGTTCTGACGCTGCCGCCTTTCGCTGCGTTGCCGCCGCGCAGATAGGTCACCAGGTGAAGCAGGCGGATCGCAACGTGGACCCATACCAGCACCGCCAGCGTGATCGGCCCGACACCCACCATCATCGCCAGCACGGCCGGCACGATGAAGGGTGCCAGCGCCTCGACCGAGTTCATGTGCACACGGTCGATGCGATAGAGGGCGTTGCCGTCGTCGGCCGGTAGCACCGGACCGGAGAGTGCCCCCGCACGGCCTTTGGAAACCCCCGAAAGGACCGCCAACAGGATGGACGCGAGACAGAGCGCGAGCACGCCGACGATGCTCGGGGTATAGGCTTCCATGCTGACCTCCGTCACCCCGCGCGGGTGAAAAGATCGGCATAGCGCCGCAGATACAGCGGCCAGCCTTTGTCGCCGCCGACACCGTCGCGCACGCCTTCCCAGCCGGCGCCATGGCGTTCCAGGTTGCGGTGCTCGAGCTCGACTCGGGTCCGGTTCGGCGTCTCGGCAATGAAGCGGACCTCCCACTCGCTGGTCTTTTCCGGATCGGTCTCGATCTGCCATTGCGGGCTGATGTTCCAGCTGAGCAGCACCCGGTGCGGCGGCTCGTAGGCCAGCACGCGCGCCCAGCGGCATTCGCTGCCATCGGTGCCCCGGTCATAGATGTGGCCGCCGACCCGGGGCTCGAACACCGTCTCGGCGATCGCCACGCCGAGCAGGTTGTGCTCCGGGGGTTTGAAACTCCCGAAGTCCTCGGTGAAGACCTTGAAGGCGCGCGCGATCGGCGCCTCGACCACGATGGATTGTTTCACGGGCGCGACGGCTACATGGGTGTTCATCGGGACTCCTTTGGCGGTTGCTCGACGACCGATTTGTAGGCCGCCAGCGTCTTGCTCCAATACCGGTCGAGCCAGGCACGCATCTGGCCAAGCCCGTGCGGGTCGATGTGATAGACGTTGCTCGCGCCTTTCGGCTCGGCGCGGACCAGGCGCGAGTCGCGCAGCACCTTCAGATGCTGCGAGACGGCCGACTGCGAGACCGCAACCTGCCGGGTGATCTCGGCGACCGAGCGCGGACGTTCCGCGACCAGCTCGAAGATCGTGCGACGGGTCGGGTCGCCCAGCGCGGTCAACTGTGCGCTATGAACAGTCATGACTTATGATTAGTATAAACTGATCATTGTGTCAAGGAAGAGCCCGTCGTCTCGACCGGAGCACCGAAGGAGCGGAGCGGAGAGACCTTCTCTCGATCAAAAGCCGGCAAATTGCGGAGAGAAGGTCTCTCCACTTCGCGCTGCGCGCTCCGGTCGACACGACGGGGAACAAACAAATCCGTATTGGCTGCCCTGCGGACTTCCATCAGGATGACTCGCTCGTTCTCCGGGCAGGGAGCCCCATGACCGTCACCATCAAGCCGCTCACGCCCGTCTTCGCCGGCGAAGTCGGCGCGATCGATCTGCGCCAGGTGCGTGATCGCGAATCTCTCGAGGCGATCCGCGCCGGCATGGACAAATACGCCGTGCTGGTGTTCCGCGACCAGGATTTCACCAACGAAGAGCAGCTCGACTTCGCCCAACGGTTCGACGGCACGCTGCACGCCCGTACCTCCTCCTCGGCCATCGGCAGCAATCGGTTCGGCAACGAGGCGATCGCCGACGTCTCCAACGTCGACAAGGAGGGCAGGATCCGGGACGCCAACAACCGCATGCGCGCCTCCTCGGTCGCCAACCGGCTGTGGCACACCGATGCCTCGTTCGTCGATCCGCCGGGCCGCTACTCGATGCTGTCGGCGCGGGTGGTGCCGCCGGTGCGGGCCGATACCGAGTTCGCCGACATGCGCGCGGCCTACGATGCGCTCGACACGGAGACCCGCGCCACGATCGAAGGGCTCAGCGTCTATCATTCCATCGTCTATTCGCGCCATGTGCTGGGCTTCGACTTCAGCGAAGAAGAGGCCGGCAAGCTGAAGGGTGCGGTCCATCCGCTGGTGCGCACCATCCCGACCTCGGGCCGCCGCGCCCTCTATCTCGCCTCGCACGCCGCCCATGTCGAGGGCTGGCCGGTGCCGGAGGGAAGGCTGCTGCTGCGCGACCTCACCGACCATGCCACGCAGCCGCATTTCATCTATCGCCACGTCTGGCGGCCGCATGATTTCGTGATCTGGGACAACCGCTGCACCATGCATCGCGCCCGGCCGTTCGACGACAAGACCCACCGCCGCGAGCTGCGCCGCACCACGACGCTCGACCTGCCGCTGCCGTTCACGCAGATGTGATGTGCAGGTTCAGCAGGTTCGTGCTATGAATTCTGTCAGGCTGACGCTTGATCCGCGTCGGCCTTTTCTTTGACCGTTTTTCTTTGGCCATGCCCCGCCCGGCGTGAGGAGGTTTTCCGACACGGCTCGCATTTATCGACACGCAGGTGTCGGAAAACGGCCGGCGAAAAGCCTTGCCGATCAAGGCCTTGAATTTTCCGACAGTATTTTCCCGACACCGGGGCGTCGGCAAAAGCCTCGGCCGCGATGTCAAAGGCGGGCGCCGCTCACACCAAGTATTAATTTTTCCCGGCCCCCGCTAAGGTCGGGCGATGGGCGCGGGACATTCGCACGGGCCGCCGGCGGGGACGACGGCGGGAGGACGACACAAGTCGAGACTGCAGTGGGCGCTGGGGCTGACGGCGTCGTTCGTGGGTGTCGAAGTCGTGGGCGGCCTGCTGACGGGCAGCCTGGCGCTGCTGGCCGACGCCGCCCACATGCTGACCGATGTCGCGGGTCTTGCGTTGGCGTTGCTTGCCATCCGCTTCGCCGAGCGTCCGGCGACACCGCAGAAGACCTACGGCTACGTGCGCATGGAGGTGCTGTCGGCGCTGGCCAATGCCGCCGTCCTGCTGCTGCTCACGGTCTATATCCTCTACGAGGCCTGGCAGCGCTTTCGCGATCCGCCGGAGATCCTGAGCGGCCCGATGCTGGCCGTCGCGGTTGCGGGCCTCGTGGTCAACCTGATCAGCATGAAGCTCCTGATGGCCGGTGCGTCGGAGAGCCTGAACGTGAAGGGCGCGTATTTCGAGGCGCTGGGAGACATGCTGGGGTCGCTGGGCGTCATCGTGGCCGCGCTGATCGTGATGTTCACGGGCTGGACGCTGGCCGACCCGGTGGTCGGCGCCGGCATCGGGCTCTTCATCGTGCCGCGGACCTGGATACTCCTGAAGCAGGTGGTTCATATCCTGATGGAGGGCACGCCGCCCGAAGTCGACCTCGCGCTGCTCGAGAAGAAGCTGCTCGGGATCGACGGCGTGACCGCGGTCCACGATCTGCACGTCTGGACCATCACCTCCGGCCTCGATGCCATGAGCTGCCATCTGGTGGTGGCCGACATGGCCCGGGCGCGCGACACGCTGGCCGCCGCCTGCGAGGCGATGAAGTCCGGCTTCGGCCTCACCCACACCACCATCCAGGTCGAGGACCAGGCCTTGCGCGACAACGAGACGGCGAGACCGATATGACCAGATCCGTGACGATCTACGGCATCAAGAATTGCGACACCATGAAGAAGGCGCGCGCCTGGCTGGACGGGCGCGGCGTCGCTTACGCCTTCCATGACTACAAGACCGAGGGCATCGGACGCGGCGCGTTGCAGGCATGGTCGAAGGCCGTGGGCTGGGAAGTGCTGCTCAACCGCACCGGCACGACCTTCCGCAAGCTGCCGGACGCCGACAAGGCCGCGATCACCGAGGCCAAGGCGATTGCGCTGATGGTTGCCCAGCCCTCGATGATCAAGCGCCCGGTCCTGGAGGTGGGCGGACGCCTGATCGTGGGGTTCAAGCCCGAGACCTACGCCCAGGCGCTCGGCTGAGGCTTACGCCGCCTTCCGGGAGACGAGGCGGCAGGCGAGGCTGATGGCGGCGACATGGCGTTCGTCGGTGCCGCAGCAGCCGCCCAGCACATTGATCCAGGGCAGCCGATTCACGAGATCGCGGTACTGGCCGCCGAGCTCGATCGGGTTGCCGGCGTCGAGGACGGGCGACTCGTTCAGCTCCTGATGGCTGCACCTGGAGGCATTGGCGCGAATGCCGCCGATGCGCCGGGTCCAGGCGTCCTTGCTCTGGAGTACGCTGTCGAAATGCGTCGGGTGCGCGCAGTTGATCATGTAGTAGGCGGGAACCTTCGAGGTCGCGGCATCGACCTCGCCGATCGCCTCGGCCAGCGTCTGGCCGGTCGGCAGCCGGCCGTCGGTTTCCACCGTGAACGAGAGGGAAACGGGCATGCCCGCTTTCGCCGCCGCCCGGGCGACGCCGATGGCCTCGTTCGCGTTGGTCATCGTGATGGCGCTCACCATGTCGGCGCCAGCCTCGGCGAAGGCCGCGATCTGATGGGCATGGTAGGCCTCGGCGTCGGCCGCGCTCATCGTCTGGCCTGGATCGTAGCCGTCGCCGCGCGGGCCGACACAGCCGCTCACGATCATCGGCGTCCGCATGGTCTCGTAGGCCTCCCGCAGGTCGTCCATCAGCTGGATCGAACTGCGGTTGACTGCGGCGATGTCGGCGGCCGAGTAGCCGAGCTTCTGGCCCCAGTCGGCGCTCGCCCGCCAGGTCGGACTCTCGAGGATGAAGCCCATGCCGTCCGCCTTGGCGATTTCGATGTAGCGCTCATAGTAGCGGACGAGCGCCGCGCGCCCGGTCGCGTTGCGCAGGAGATGGAAGGCCGCGAAGTGGGGCAGATCCAGGCCATCCTGGAAGATCAGGCTGGTCTCGAGCCCGCCGTCGGTGAGGTACAGGCTTCCGCCGAGATGGGGCAGGCTCTGGCGATATTTTGCGTCGATTCTCATCACGAATTTCCCGGTTGTTGCCGTGCGGCGATGGCTGGAAAATAGAAGTTTCGCGGCCGGGGCAAATGACCACCCGTCCGGAGCCCTTGACCGATCGGCCAAACTGGCCGGGGATGAAACCGAAGGATGGACGCCTTATCGCAGGTGCTGCGCTCGATCCGTCTGACCGGCGGCATCTTCCTGGAGGCGAAATTCACGGCGCCATGGTGCGTGAGGTCGCAACTCACGCCCGAGGACTGCACCCCCTACATGGCGGCACCGGCACAGATCCTCGCCTATCATTTCGTCATTGGCGGCAGGCTGGTGTGCGAGATCGAAGGCGAGGATGCCATGGAAGTCGGCGCCGGCGAGGTTATCCTGTTGCCGCGCAACGACAGCCACGTTCTGGCCAGCGCGACGGGTCTGACCCCGATCAAGGCCGACGGCCTGATCCAGGCCTCGGACGGCGAGGGACTCGCCTGGATATCCCATGGCGGCGGCGGCGAGGAGACCCATCTCGTCTGCGGCTTCCTGGCCAGCGACGACGTCCACAACCCGCTGATCGCCACGCTCCCCAGGATGCTGAAGCTCGACATCCGAAGCGGGGCGTCGCGCGATTGGGTGGAAGCATCGGTACGCTTCGCCGCCCGGGAGCTGGCGGCCGGCAGGTTCGCCTCATCCGACATCATGTCACGCCTCTCGGAACTGCTCTTCGTCGAGGCCGTCCGCGACTATGCGTCGAGCCTCGACGGCACGCAGTCGGGCTGGCTTGCCGGCCTCAACGACAGGCAGATCGGGCAGGCGCTGGCGCTGCTGCATGGCCGGGTCGAGGCCCCCTGGACGATCGACAAGCTTGCGGGCGAGGTGTCGATGTCGCGCAGTGCCTTCGTCGACCGCTTCACCTCGCTGGTCGGCCTGCCGCCCATCAGATATCTCACCCAATGGCGCCTCGGCCTCGCCAGGGAGAAGTTGCGGAGTGGGCGGGGCAGCATTGCGCAGATCGCCCATGCCGTCGGCTATGAGTCGGAGGTCGCCTTCAACCGGGCCTTCAAGCGTGAATTCGGCCAGCCGCCGGCGCGTTGGCGCGATAGTTAGACAACATTTTTTATAATAATATCAATATATTGACTGGTATTCTTGACAATTTTAATTAATTGTCAGAAGTTACGTCCAAACGTCCGCTGGGCGACCAAAAAATATTCGAACGGCCTGAACCGGCCCATTTCCCCTCAGAGGTTCGCACCATGAATACCAAGATTGCTTCCATCCTCCTGATTCCCATGGCCCTGACCCTGTCCGCCTGTGGCGACACGTGGGGCGAGCGTGCCGTTACCGGCGGCGGCATCGGCGCCGGTACCGGCCTGGCGATCGGCGCCATTGCCGGCTGGCCTCTTGTCGCCCCGGCCCTGGTGGGCGCCGCAGTAGGTGCGGGCATCGGCGCCGCGACGACGCCGAAAGAGGGCAGCAGCAAGTAGGCACGCGCAGAGGTCGTCCGGCAACGTAGCCGACGACCAGCTGGCTAACCCATCAGCAGTCGAAGCTTGCGGTCGAAGACGCCGAGCACGTCTTCGAGCGAATCGCCATGCGCGAGCTTGCGCGGGCCGTTGTAGACCACATAGCCGCCGCCTTGGGGCCCGTTGGGTACCTTGGCAATGGCGAACAGCGGCTGCTCAGAGGTGTGGCGGAAGATCGAGAAGATCGCCATGCCGGGCCGGAAGTCGATGGCGTAGTCCCGCCATTCTCCCGAGGCCACCCGCATGCTGTAGAGGCCGAGCAGGCGGGACAATTCCCGACGATCGAATGAGACAATCCGACGCCGGGCCCGTTGGTCGGCCAAACGGTAAAGATTGGTCATGCGGTCGCGACTTGAGCCATGTCGTTGGCCCGAATTCTTACAGATGCGCAGGGAGCGGTAAAGCACCGGAAATGCACTCCGCCCGAGGTTTGCCAAAACCAGGGTGGGGGGCTATGAACCGCCGCTGAAGCTGTTGATATTTCGCGATAATCTCGAATCTTGCTTGGGAGCCATGTGTGTCCGACTCCGCCGCCTTTCAGGAAGTTGACGAGGCCGTCCGCAAGGATGAACTCAGGGAATGGTGGGACCGTTACGGGACCTGGGTGGTGGCCGCGGCCGTCGCCGTGGTGGTCGTGGTGGCAGGCATGGTCGGCTGGCGGCAGTATGACGCCGGCCAGCGGGCCGAGGCCAGTGTCGCCTATTCAACAGCCCTGGCCAAGATCACGAACGACATGCCGGCGGCTCGCGCCGAACTCGAAAAGCAGGCGGCGAATGCACGTGAGCCCTATCGTTCGTTGGCCGCGCTGATCGTCGCGCAATTGCGCGATACCTTGGACGAGCAGGTCGTCGCTCTCGTCGCTGTCGCACCCAAGCTGTCGGCCCCCGAGCTTGCCGACCTCGCCACCGTAATTGCGGCCTTGAAGAGCGTCGACTCGCCAAAGGCCGACGAGATGGCCGCCCGGCTGGAGCCGCTGGCCGGTCCCGACCGGCCGTTCAGGATCAGCGTGCGCGAGGTCCAGGCGCTCGCGGCTGTCCGGAAGGGCGACGCCAAGCGCGCCCGCGAACTGTGGGGCGAGATCGCCAAGGACCCCGGCACGCCCCAGGGCGCCGCCCAGCGCGCGTCGGCGATGCTCAATCTCTACGCCGCAGCAGAGGCGAAGTAGAAGCATGTCGGGTGTATCGCGCGCGAGTGGTCTCCGGGTCCTTCTTGTTGGCGGGATTCTCGCCGTCTCGTTGACCGGATGTGATGCAGCGACCGGGGTCTTCGACAACGTCTTCGGCAGTTCCAAGGTCCCGCTGCCGGGCGAGCGCACGGCGGTTTTCGCCGAGCGCGGCGAGATCGAGCCCGACAAGGACATGTCGGGCGTTCAGATCGTGCTTCCGGCGCCGGTGGTTAACGATTCGTGGCCGCAGTCCGGCGGGTTTGCCAACTACGCCATGCAGCATCTGGCGGTGAGCGACTCGCCGCAGGTCATCTGGACGGCCGACGTGGGGACCGGTTCGTCGTCCTCGCGCATTCTGACAACTCCGCCGATCATGGCCGAAGGCAAGGTTTTCGCCAAGGATGCCCAAAGCACCGTCTCGGCGTTCGACGCCGACACCGGCAAGCTGATCTGGCGGGTGACGCTGGAGCCGGAGAAGGGGCGCGACGCCGACGAGTTCGGCGGCGGGCTTGCCTACTACGGCGGCAAGCTGTTCGTGACGACGGGCTTTGCCCATGTCTTTTCGCTCGAGGCCGCCGACGGCAAGACGATCTGGACCTCGACGGTGAGCGCGCCCGTGCGCGGCGCGCCGCTGGTATTCGGCGACCGCGTTTTCACCATCAGCATCGACAACAAGATCCAAGCCATGGCTGCCGTCGACGGGTCGGACCTCTGGCAGTATTCGGCGCTGCAGGAATCCACCGGCTTCGTCGGCGGCAACAGCCCGGCCGGTTCGGGCGACTATATCGTGGCGCCCTTCAGCTCCGGCGAACTGGTCGGCCTGCGCCTCGACAATGGCCGGCAGATCTGGAACGAATCGTTGATCGGCCCGCGCAGCGAGGTCAGGGCCTTCGGCAATCTGGCCGATATTCGCGGCCGCCCCGTGATCGACCGTGGCGTCGTGGTGGCGATGGGATCGGCTGGCCAGATCGCGGCCGTCGACCTGCGCAGCGGCCAGCGCGTCTGGGAGCGCAGCATCGGTGGCAGCCAGACACCCTGGGTGGCAGGCCGCTTCCTGTTCGTGGTTGCCGGCAGTGCCGACGTCGCCGCGATCAGCCGCGACAACGGCAAGATCAAGTGGGTGACACCGCTCACGCAGTATTTCGACGAGAAGCGCCGCAAGCCTGTGCTGTGGGGAGGCCCGGTGCTGGCCGGCGACCGGCTGCTCGTTGCCGGCACGACGGGCGACCTGCTCGCCGTCTCGCCCTACACAGGCGAAGTCCTCGGCAAGCTCGATGTGCGGGATCCGGTCCGGCTCGCCCCGATCGTCGCCAATCGCACCATCTACGTCTTGACCGAATCAGGCCGGCTCATTGCCCTCCGCTGACGACAAGCGCCTGTCGCGGGGCGCGCCTTCAAGGGTAGCCATTGTCGGCCGGCCCAACGTGGGCAAATCGACTCTGTTCAACCGGCTGGTCGGGCGCCGCCATGCGCTCGTCGACGACCAGCCCGGGGTGACGCGCGACATCCGCGAGGCGCCGGCGCAGTTGGGTGACCTCGCCTTCACGCTGCTCGATACCGCCGGCTGGGAAACCGCCGGTGGCGAGGCGCTGGAGGCGCGCATGCGGCGCTTCACCGAGCGCGCCGTCGAAGCCTCCGACGTCGTGCTGTTCCTGATCGACGCCCGTGCCGGCGTCCTGCCGCTCGACGAAGCCTTCGCGAACTGGCTGCGCAAGCGGTCCGCCAAGGTGATCCTGGTCGCCAACAAGTGCGAAGGCCGTGCCGGCCAGAACGGCCTGGCGGAAGCCCACGGGCTGGGGCTGGGCGAGCCGATCCCGGTTTCCGCCGAGCATGGCGAAGGGCTGAGCGATCTTCACGAGGCGCTGTCCCGGCACGTGACGCCGATGGCTCTCGAAGACGAGGACAGCGAGGCCGCCGACGCCGAGCCCAGCAAGCGGCCGATGCTGCTTACCATCGTCGGGCGGCCAAATGTCGGCAAGTCGACGTTGCTCAACCGGCTGGTCGGCGAGGAGCGCGTGCTCACGGGTCCGGAGGCCGGCATCACGCGCGATTCGATCCGCGTCGAATGGCAATGGCGTGGCCGGCCGATCCGCCTGGTCGATACCGCCGGCATGCGGCGGCGCAGCCGAATCGACAAGCGCCTCGAAGCCGCCTCCGTGGCCGACACGCTCGACGCCATCCGCCTGGCCGATGTCGTCGTCGTCGTGCTCGATGCCGGCGACATGCTGGAGAAGCAGGACCTTGCCGTCGCCGGCCGCGTGATCGAGGAAGGTCGAGCGCTGGTGATCGCCGTCAACAAGACCGATCTGCTGGCGGATGATCAGGCCAAGTCGACCAAGGCGTGGAAGAAGTTGCGCGATCGTCTCGAAACCTCGTTCGCCCAGGTCAAGGACGTGCCGATCGTGGGCTTCTCGGCATTGACCGGCCGCGGCGTAGAGCGGCTGATGCCCAAGGTGTTCGAGACCTACGACATCTGGAACAAGCGCCTCACCACGCCGATCCTCAATCGCTGGCTGCGCGAGATGGAAACCCTTCATCCGCCGCCGCTCGCCAAGGGCCGGCGCATTCGCCTGCGCTTCATGACTCAGACCAAGATCCGTCCGCCGACCTACATGATCTCGGTCAGCCAGCCCGAAGAGCTGGGCGACGACTACCTGCGTTTCCTGGTCAACCGTCTGCGCGACGACTTCAGCATGCCCGGCGTGCCGATCCGCGTCACCATGCGCAAGCCCGACAATCCCTTCGCCAGCCGGGCCAAGCCGCAGCGCTGAGCGATTTACGGCGCAAGCGAACTGGGTTGTCCGCCGACAAGGGACAACTCGCCACGCTTGTTCTCTTCGCGGATCTCGTAGTCGGCGACGGCGACCGCAGCGATATGGTAGCGCTCGGCGAAATCTCGGGCACGCCGGCGCCATTCTCCGCAGTTCGTCGTCTCGGCGAACAGCCGTGGAAAATCGATCAGTCCGAAAGTGAAACGGGGGAGCGCATCCGTAAAGGCGCGATACTCCGACTCTGCAGCGGTGAAAGTGCAACCCAGCACCAGAACCGCGTCAGCGCGCACGTCATCTTTCTCGTCAAGCACGGCCGGGAAGGAACCAAAGCGGGTTGCGACGCGCCTGCGCGCATTGGGATCATGGCATTCAAGGACATCGAGGGCTGCGGTCATCGCGGCATAGCGGCGGGGATCGCGATCGATCGCAACAACTTCATGGCCGTCGAGTGCCAGCATTGCAGTCAGCTGACCGACGCCGGACCCGATCTCCCAAACGCGGCGGAATTGCCCGACACGCTGCCGCAGCATTTCCAGCACGTGCAGGTCGCATTCGCCCAACAGCGCGTCATGACGAAGTTTTCTGGCGTAGTAGTTGTATAGCCCCGAGGCGTCCTCGCCCATCGTCGCGAGGCGATCGGTAAGGGCTGCCGCGATGGAAACCAGCGTACGTCGCTGGGTTTCGCTCAGGATGTCGTCCGTAGGCGGCTGGTGCAAGATCGGTTTCTTCTGTTGCGTTCGATGACTGCTCACAGGGTCATGCCACCCCTGATGATCCAGATTGAGACACTACTTCTTGCGGTAGGGTTGTGACTGCGCGCGAGCGTGGCACAATCGCTCGTGCCTCAGGGCCGTAATATCCAGAGGTGCTCTCGTGGACTCTGCCGACGCAGCCAATCTCCTCCGGGAGAAGCTGAAACTTCCAGAATGGGCCGGCTCCATCTCGGCCTGGGAGTTGGACGGTTCCGAAACTATCATCATCCGCGTCGAGCTACGGTACGCCCGGACGTTGCAGAATGTCCCCGGGACCTTCGAAGGCTATCCGGTCGTTGTCCAGATCCAGTCGACGACGGTCGCTCATTGATGAGAGTGACCCAGGTTTAGGCTATGTTTCTGCCATGCTGGGAAAGCCCGGCCGGCGCCCGACGGAACGATCCGCCGGGCTTTTTTATGGTCCACGAATGTATTTCGCCGAACCGGCGGCAAACACTCATGATGCGGCGGAGCCGGGCGCGGTGGCACAGTTCGTCAGGGGGCGATCGGGCAGTCAGATCAAGGGGTTGATCCAGCTTTGTGGCACAACTTTCTGGACACTTCGTGGCACAACGAGGTGTGCCACGAAATGGTCCACGCTAGCGGTGCAATGCCTGGTCGCCCGCCACCCACTCGCCATTCATCGTGCACGAGGGCAGGGCCAGCCGGATCAGCCCTTCGGCGTGCGCCTCGAGCGGCGGCAGCGTGGCCTGGTCCTCGCCGGGAAAGGCCTCGCGGCGCATGCCGGTGGGCATGGGCCCCGGATTGTAGAGATTGACCCGGACCTGGGTGTGGGCGACTTCGGCGGCGTAGATGCCCACCATCATGTCGAGGGCGGCCTTGCTGATGGCATAGGCGCCCCAGTAGGCCACGGGGCGGCGCGAGGCGCCCGAGGTGACGAAGATCGCCCGGCCGGCGTCGGAGGCGCGCAGCAGCGGGTCGAGGGAGCGGATCAGGCGCCAGTTGGCGGTGACGTTCACCGCCATAACCTGCTCGAAGATCTTGGGCTCGATGTGGCCGATCGGCGACAGCGTGCCCAGCACGGCCGCGTTTGCCAGCAGCACGTCTAGCCGGCCGAAGCGTTCGTGCAGCGCCGCACCCAGGCGGTCGAGGCCGGGACTGTCGGTGACGTCGAGCGGCACCAGCGTGGCCTGGCCGCCCAGCGCCTTGATCTTGTCGTCCATCTCCTCGAGGCCGCCCACCGTGCGGGCGACCAGCACGCAGTGTGCGCCTTCACGGGCGAAGGCCAGCGCCGCGGCGGCGCCCAGCCCGCGCGAAGCGCCGGTGATCAGCACCAGGCGGCCGGCGAGGCGGCCAGCGGGAGCATCTGTCATGACGGAGGACTCAGGCGATTTCGGCGAGGAAGGAGAGCTGGCGATCTTCTATGCCGATCTGGTCGTCGAGCGGGATCGGATAGTCGCCGGTGAAGCAGGCGTCGCAGAAGGCGGGCTGCTTGGGGTCGCGACCGCCGGGCATGCCCATGGCGCGGTAGAGGCCGTCGATCGAGATGAAGGCCAGCGAATCGACGCCGATGAACTTCGCCATGCCGGCGACGTCGTAGTGCGAGGCCAGCAGCTTGTCGCGTTCGGGCGTGTCGATGCCGTAGAAGCACGGGTTGGTGGTCGGCGGGGCGGCGATGCGCATGTGCACCTCGCGGGCGCCAGCCTGCTTGACCATCTCGACGATCTTCTTCGAGGTCGTGCCGCGCACGATCGAATCGTCGACCAGGATGACTCGCTTGCCGTTGATCAGCGCGCGGTTGGCATTGTGCTTGAGACGCACGCCGAGATGGCGGATGTGGTCGGCCGGCTCGATGAAGGTGCGCCCGACGTAGTGATTGCGGATGATGCCGAGCTCGAACGGCAGACCGGAGCCCTGGGCGTAGCCGATCGCCGCCGGCACGCCGGAATCGGGAACCGGCACGATGACATCGGCCGGCACCGGGCTTTCCTGGGCCAGTTCCATGCCGATGCGCTTGCGCGCCTCGTAGACGCCAACGCCCTCGAGCCGCGAGTCGGGGCGGGCGAAATAGATATGCTCGAAGACGCAGAAGCGGCGCGGCTGCTTGGTGAAGGGCTTGATCGAGCGTGGGCCATTGCCGTCGATGATAACGATCTCGCCGGGTTCGACGTCGCGCTCGAAACGGGCGCCGATGATGTCGAGCGCGCAGGTCTCCGAGGTCAGGATCCACGAATCCTCGAGCTTGCCCAGCACCAGCGGCCGCACGCCCAGCGGATCGCGCACGCCAATCAGCGCCTCGTTGGTCAGCAGCAGCAGCGAGTAGGCGCCCTTGACCTTGCCGAGGGCGTCGATCAGCCGGTCCTGCACGGTTGAATAGTCGGAGCGGGCGATCAGATGATTGATGACTTCGGTGTCGGTGGTCGACTGGAACAGGCAGCCGATGCGCACCAGCTCCTTGCGCAGGAGATAGGCGTTGGTGAGGTTGCCATTGTGGGCGAGCGCCAGGCCGCCGAAGTCGAAGTCGGCGAAGATCGGCTGGATGTTGCGGTCGGACGCGCCGCCGGTGGTGGCGTAGCGATTGTGGCCGATCGCCGAATAGCCTTTTAGACGGGCCATGACCGGCTGTTCGCCGAAGATTTCGCCGACCAGACCCGGGGCGCGGTGGTCATGGAAATGGCGGCCGTCGAAGGTGACGATGCCGGAAGCCTCCTGGCCGCGATGCTGCAGCGCGTGGAGGCCTAGGGCGGTGTGGGCGGCGGCATCCGAAGTACCGTAGATGCCGAACAACGCACATTCCTCGTGAAACTTGTCGAGGTCGTGGTTGGGGCGCTTCGGTGTGTCTGGCACGGCGGGGTTATATCTGGGACCTGCCGGCAGCGCCATCAAGGATAACTCACTGCGGCGGTTTGGTATCTTCCGTCGCCGGAGGGGCGGCGGGGGATGGTGGCGAGGCGGCACCGGTGTCCATGCCGGGCCGCTGCAGGCGGGTCCGGAAGCCCGGCGGCAGGTGAGGTTCGACGAAATTGGCCATTTCCTTGACCATAGGGAAGGTGGCGGCGCCCTCGACGGCCGGCGGCAAGGTGCGGGGGCCGAGATAGCCGTAAAACAGGAAGGCCACGCCCACTGCCACCCAGGCGCACAGGACGCCGAAACCGGCTCCCAGGATGCGGTCGGGCTTGCCCAGCGGACTCGACCTGATCGAGCGCGACAAGGCATTGGTCAGCATCACCAGCACGACCAATGCAGCGACGAAGACCGCCAGCATCGAGATGAAATAGGCCAGCTCGGTGCTGCCGACGAGCTGTTCGACCTCGGGCTGGATAACCTTGGAAAAGCGCCAGGCGAGGTAGCCGGCGCCGATCCAGGAGCCGATGAACAGGACGGCATGGGCGAAGCCGCTCGACATGCCGATGGCCGCCCCAAATACGGCCACGGCGATGACGGCGACGTCGAAAACGGTGATTCCAAGCTGTTCCATTCGACTCCGTACGCCCCGTGACCTTATCCGTGACCTAATCGCGCCGACGGTCCGAAGCGCCCTCGCGCCGCGGGCGCTTGGGGGCCCGGTCGGCCGGCTGAAAACGAGCCACAAGGTCTGTCAGATGCTCGATTTCGTCAATGGCGATGCCCTCGGGCGGCCGTGGCGAGGGCGCCGTACCGGCCCGGCCGCGCGGCACCAGGGCACTGCGGAAGCCGAGCTTGGCCGCCTCGCGCAGCCGCGCTTCGCGCTGACCTACCGGACGGACCTCGCCGCCGAGGCCGATCTCGCCGAAGACCACCATTTCCGGCGGCACCGGCTCGTCGGCCAGCGACGAAACGACCGCCGCGGCCACGGCGAGGTCGGCGGCCGGCTCGCCGATCTTCAAGCCGCCGGCGACGTTGAGATAGACGTCGTTGGCGCCGATGGCGACGCCGCAGCGCGCCTCGAGCACGGCCAGCACCATGGCGAGCCGGTTGGAATCCCAGCCGACCACGGCATGGCGCGGCGTGCCGAAGGAGGAGGGCGATACCAGCGCCTGGATCTCGACCAGCAGCGGCCGGGTGCCTTCGATGCCGGCGAAGACGCAGGCGCCCGAGACGTTGCCGCGGCGTTCGCCCAGGAACAGCGCCGACGGATTGGCAACGTCGGAGAGGCCGCGGTCGGACATCTCGAACACGCCGATCTCGTCGGTCGGGCCGAAGCGGTTCTTGACGGTGCGCAGGATACGGAACTGGTGGCCACGCTCGCCCTCGAAATAGAGCACGGTGTCGACCATGTGCTCGAGCACGCGGGGTCCGGCGATGGCGCCATCCTTGGTGACGTGACCAACCAGCAGCACGGCGATGCCGCGGCGTTTGGCCAGTTCGACCAGCGCCTGCGAGGAGGCGCGCACCTGGGTGACGGTGCCCGGCGTGCTGTCGACCGTATCGAGCCACATGGTCTGGATCGAATCGATCACCGCAACCTTGGGCGCGTCGGGACGCTCCAGCGTCGCCACGATGTCGCGCACCGAGGTGGCGGCCGTCAGCTGCACCGGCGCATCGCCCAGGCCCAGGCGCTCGGCCCGCAGCCGCACCTGGTCGAGGGCCTCTTCGCCCGAGATGTAGGCGCAGGCCGTATTCTGGCGGGCGAGCGCCGCCGCCACCTGGAGCAACAGCGTCGACTTGCCGATGCCGGGGTCGCCGCCGATCAACAGCGCCGAGCCCACCACCAGTCCGCCGCCGCACACGCGGTCGAACTCCGCGATGCCGCTTCTATAGCGCGGCGGCTGCGGCGTCGTGCCGGTGAGGCCGGCGAACTCCAGCAGGCGGCCCTTGCCGCCGCGCGCCAGGCCACCGCCCGCGGGTCCCGGCGCGGGTGCCGATTCCTCGGTAATGGTGTTCCACTCGCCACAGGATTCGCAGCGGCCGCTCCATTTGTTCGTGACGGCGCCGCACGACTGGCAGACGAAACGTTTCAGGGGGCGGGCCATGTCAGTGCAGCTCCCGTTTGGAGAGGCACCAGCCCTTGCCGTGCAGCCAGCACGAGTCGTCTTTTTCGTGCCGATCGCGGCGCAGGTTGCGTACTGCCTGCTGGCCCACGGGATCGGCGAGCGCTTGCTCGAGCGCAGCTGCGTCCTCTTCAGCGCGCGCGCCGGCGCAAGGGTAGAAGCCGACCCAACCGGCGGAGCGTGCTGCCAAAACCTTGCCGCGTCGGTCCAGGCGGAGCATCAAACCGCCGCGGCGTCCATTCGCAGTCAGCGGCAGCAGAAGGCGCCCGCCATCGGCCAGCGCATCGAGCCACCAGGCGAGCGGTGTCGTGGCGCCCGCGAACGCGACGACCACGTCCCACTGTCCATCGATCGGTCGGCTGGCGTCGCCCAGCCGAACGTGGACCGTGGGTGACGTTTCGAGATTGCGCCGCGCTGTGGCGGCGAGCGGCTCGTCGATCTCGATGGCATCGATCCGTCCGTCCGGCCCGGCCAGTTCGGCAAGGATCGCGCTGTAGTAGCCCGAGCCGGCGCCGATCTGCAGCACGCGGTCGCCTGCCTTCACGCCGATCCGATCGAAGTGACGCGCCCACAGCAAGGGCTCGCCGATATTGAGACCGCGCGTCTCGTCGAGCGCGACGAGCACATTGTGATAGAGGTGGCGCGGATCGGCATCAGGCGTCGACCAGTAGCCGTCGGTGATATGAAAGATGCGCCATGGGCCGGGGCCGACGAAACGCTCGCGCGGCACGGTGGCGAAGGCCTCGACGACGCGCCCGTCACCGACATGGCCGACGGCACGCAACTCCTCGGCGAACCAGCGCCGTGCCTCGGAAAGGCTGGGCGCGCGCGCCACGGTCAGAGCTTCCGGACTTGCATGCGGATCGGACCTTCGGCGCGGCCATGGATAAACTGATCGACATGGGCATTGCCGGAGCGGTCGATGTCGGCGACCGGTCCCTGCCAGATCAGCTTGCCCTCGTAGAGCATGCCGACACGATGGCCGATCTTGCGTGCGCTCGCCATGTCGTGGGTGATCGATACCGCGGTGGCGCCAAGGTCGCTCACGCACTTGACGATGAGATCGTTGATGACGTCGGCCATGATCGGGTCGAGTCCGGTGGTCGGCTCGTCGAAGAAGATGATCTCGGGCTCGCGGGCGATGGCGCGGGCCAGCGCCACGCGCTTCTGCATGCCGCCGGAGAGCTCGGACGGGAACAGTTCGCCGATCTCCGGCCCGAGGCCCACGGCGCCCAGCTTGGCGACAGCCACTTCGCGCGCCTGGTCGGGTTTCATGCCGTCGCTCTGGATCGGGCCGAAGGCGACGTTCTCCCAGACGCGCAGCGAATCGAACAGGGCGCCGCCCTGAAACAGCATGCCGAACTTGCGCATGACGCGGGCACGGCTGCGGTCGTTGAAATCGACGGTCTCCTCGCCATCGACGCTGATCGAGCCGCGATCGGGTGTCATCAGGCCGAGGATGCATTTCAGCAGCACCGACTTGCCACTGCCCGATCCGCCGATCACGACCATCGATTCGCCCGGCGCCACGTCGAGATCGATGCCTTGCAGCACCTTCTTCGGCCCGAAGGCCTTGGTGACGTCCCGCAGCGAGATTTTCGGGGATGCCGCGGGGGCGGGGGCGGCGTTCATCGGGCGAAAAAGGCTTCAGTGAGGAAGTAGTTGAAGGTGAAGATCAGGATCGACGCCGAGACAACGGCGTTCGTGGTCGCCATGCCGACTCCCTGGGCGCCGCCTTTCGACTTGTAGCCGTGATAGCAGCCCATCAGGGTGATCAGGAATCCGAACACGGCAGCCTTCACCAGACCGGAAAATACGTCCTGGAACTGCAGAAAGTCGACCGTGTTGCGCAGGTAGGCCGCATCGTTGAAGTCGAGCTTGTAAACACCCACGAGGAAGCCGCCGAGAATGCCGATGATGTCGGCGACAAAAACCAGGATCGGCATGGTGACGATTCCCGCGATCAGGCGAGGGGCCACGAGATACTTGAAAGGATCGGTCGACAGCGTGGTCAGCGCGTCGATCTGTTCGGTAACACGCATGGTGCCGATCTCGGCGGCAATGGCTGCGCCGATGCGGCCTGCCACCATGAGGCTGGCAAGGACCGGACCCAGTTCGCGGGTCAGCGATACGACAACGACGTTGGGGATGGCGCTTTCGGCCGAGAAGCGGGCGAAACCGGTATAACTCTGCAGCGCCAGAACCATGCCGGTAAAGATCGCGGTCAGGCCGACGACCGGCAGAGAATAGTAGCCGATCTCGAGAATCTGGCTGAGGATCTGCCGACGATAGTAGGGCGGCTGCACGGCCTGACGCACGGCATGGAAGGCGAACGCCGTGACCGAGCCCGTTGCCTCCAGGAACGCCAGCGTCATGCGGCCGAGAACCGTCAGCAGCGGAATGTTCACGCTTCTTCTCCCGCCGCGTCGTCCCGGCTTTCGACATACACGCGATGATAGCGCCGGCCGAGGGCCGTCATGATCTCATATCCGTTGGTACGCGCCCGTTCGGCCAGATCGTCGGGCGTCAGGTGGAGCCCTACCACCTCGACGGAATCGCCCGGTTGCGAGTGAGCTTCCGGCACCTCGGTCACATCGATCGTCACCAGATCCATCGAAATGCGGCCGATCACGGGCGCGGGCTGTTGGACAATGTACACGACGCTGCGGTTGACCAGTGCGCGGAAGTAGCCGTCGGCATACCCGAGACCGATGGTGGCGACGCGTGTCGGCCTCGCCGCGCGCCAGGCAGCACCGTATCCAACGGTCTGGAGAGCGTCAACGCGACGGACCTGGAGGATGCGCGCCTGCAGGGTGACGGTCGGCAACATCGGGTTGGCCTGCCCGGGCAGCGGATTGATGCCATAGAGGGCAGCACCCGGCCGCATGAGGTCGAAGTGATAATCGGGCCCGAGGAAGATGCCGGAGGAGTTCGCCAACGAGGCCGGGGCGCCCGGCATCGCCTTGACGAACGAACGGAAACGGGAAAGCTGCTCGCCATTGATCGGGTTGGCCTGCTCCTCTGACGCCACCAGATGGCTCATGAACAGGGCGAGGCGCAGTCCGCGCAAGCGGCCGCGCTCGTTGATCAGTGCTTGGGCGTCTTCGGGGCCGAAGCCCAGACGGTTCATGCCGGTGTCGAGGTGAATGACGGCGTCGAGCGCCCGGTTGAAGCGTTGTGCCGCGGCCCGCCAGGCGTTGAGCTGGCCCAGATGATTGAGCACGGGCGTGAGATCGTGCTCGACGAAATCGGACTCGGTGCCCGCTAGCAAACCGTTCAGGACGTAGATCGGATGGTCAGGCAACACACGCCGCAGCTCTATGGCTTCGTCGATGTGCGCCACGAAGAACTGCCGGCAGCCCTCTGCGGCCAGCCTCGGTCCCACGATCGCAAGGCCGGTCCCGTAGGCATCGGCCTTGAGCACCGCAGCACAATCGACCGGGCGGCCGCCGGCGCGACCGGCGTCGCGCAGGCCGCGCCAGTTGGCGGCGATGGCCCCCAGATCGATGGTCAGGATCGCGCCGGCCCGGCGCGAGGCGTCGTCGGCGGAAGAGGACATCGAACCGCCTAGAACGCCGGACCGCCCGGACGTTCCTCGTCGGCGGGCAGGTTGTCGAACTTGGTGAACTGGCCTTCGAACGCCAGGCGCACGAGGCCGGTGGGGCCATGCCGCTGCTTGGCCACGATCACTTCGGCCTTGCCGTAGGTCTGCTCGCAGCGCTGCTTCCAGGCGTCGTGACGCTCGTTGAAGCGCTGGTCATTCTCCTCGGCGCGTCGCGTCGGCTCGCCGCGCTGTAGATAGTACTCCTCGCGATAGACGAACATGACGACGTCGGCATCCTGCTCGATCGAACCCGATTCGCGAAGGTCAGCGAGCTGCGGTCTCTTGTCTTCGCGCTGCTCGACCGCGCGGCTCAGCTGCGACAGTGCGAGCACCGGCACATCGAGCTCCTTGGCCAGCGTCTTGAGGCCGCGCGTGATCTCAGAGACCTCCTGCACGCGGTTTTCCTGACGCGACCTGCCGGAGGGATTGAGGAGCTGGAGATAATCGACCACCAGCAACCCAAGCCCGTGGGTGCGCTTTAGGCGACGCGCCCGGGTCCGCAACGCGGCGATGGAGAGCGCCGGTGTGTCGTCGATGAAGAAATTCAGATGCTCGAGCGTCTGGCTGACCGAGAGGACCTTGTCGAAGTCGCCGCTGATCAGCTCGCCCTTGCGGATCTTCTCGGACGGCACCTCGGCCTGTTCGGCAAGCATTCGGGTGGCAAGCTGCTCCGACGACATTTCGAGCGAAAAGAAGCCGACCACGGCGCCGTCAACGGCCTTGGGTTTGCCGTCCTCGCCGTGCTCCTCGCGATAGGCCCTGGCGGCGTTGAACGCGATGTTTGTTGCCAGCGCCGTTTTTCCCATCGAGGGACGGCCCGCGAGAATGATGAGATCCGAGCGGTGGAGACCGCCCAGGAGCTGGTCGAGCTGGAACAGGCCCGACGCCACGCCGGTGAGCTGGCCGACCCGGTGGTAGGCCGCCTCGGCCGCAATGGTCGCCTCGGTCAAGGCGGCGCGGAACGGCTTGAAGCCGCCTTCGGTCTGGCCGGTGGTTGCAAGCTCGAAGAGCTTCTTTTCCGCGTTTTCGATCTGGTGCAGCGCCGTCTCGTCGACATCGCCACCAAAGGCCCCGTTGACGACCTCTTCGCCGAGATCGACGAGCTGACGGCGCAGGTAGAGGTCGTGCACGGTGCGCCCGAAGGCGGCGGCGTCGATGACGTGCACTGAAGCTGCGGCCAGACGAGCAAGATAGGGGGCAGCGCCGCCCGCCGACTTCATCGCCTCGTCCTGCTCGAGGTAGGTCTTGAGGGTGACGGCGCTCACCACCTGACCGCGTTCGATCAGGCGAGACAGCGAATCAAAGAGCTTGCCGTGCAGCGGGTCGGCGAAGTGCTCGGGGCGCAGGAACTCGGCCACGCGCTGATAGGCAGCATTGTTGACCAGGATGGCGCCGAGAAGCGCCTGCTCGGCCTCGAAATTGTGCGGCGGCTCGCGCAGACGGGCATCTTCGGCGCCGGGCAGGCGGGTGACGTTGGTCGAGTCTTTTTGTGGCTCCATGTTAGAGCCCTTTTATGGAGGTGAGGGTGCCACCACCATCTCAAAAGCCGCCAGCTCGATCAAGAATACCGCCAAATGGATGTAAAGCGGGGACAACCCTTCCGTCACTCCGCCGCCATTGACGGTGCCGTGTTTTCGCCACGCTCGGCCTCTGCCATGTACTCGCGGGTCAGTGGCACCGCGTCCTGGCGCTTCGCGATCTGGATCTGGAAGACCATCTGGTTCATGTACCGGAAGGAGACCTCGCAGCCGGCGAGGTAGAATTCCCACATGCGGCAGAAGCGTTCGTCATAGCCGACCGTCCGCTTGACCTTTTCCCGGTTGGCCGCGAAGCGCTGGCGCCAGTGACGAATTGTTTCCGCATAGTGCAGGCGAAGCACTTCGACATCGGTTACCCACAGCTCGGCCTTCTCGATCGCCGTCAGGACCTCGGACAGGGCTGGCGTATAGCCGCCCGGGAAGATGTACTTGCGCAGCCAGGTATTCGTGCCGCCCGGCGGTTCCATGCGGCCGATCGAGTGCAACAGCATCACCCCGTCGTCAGCCAGCAGTTTCTTTACCTTGGTGAAGTACTCGACATAGTGGGCGGCGCCGACATGCTCGAACATGCCGACCGAGACGATTCGGTCGTAGCGGTCGGGTTCCCGCCGGTAGTCGAGCAACTTGAAGCGTACGCGATCTGCGACGCCGCCCTCGAGCGCGCGCCGGCTGGAAACGGCGTGCTGTTCCTTGGAGAGGGTGACGCCGGTGACGTCGACTCCGAACTGCTGTGACAGGAACAGGCCCATGCCGCCCCAGCCCGATCCGATGTCGAGCACACGCTGACCCTGTTTCAGCAGGAGCTTGGCCGCAATGTGGCGCTTCTTGTCGATCTGGGCTTGCTCCAGGCTCTCGCCTGGCGTCGTGAAGTAGGCGCAGGAGTACTGACGGTCACGATCGAGGAAGAAGTCGTAGAGCTGGTCGTTGAGATCGTAGTGGTGGGCCACGTTGCGCTGTGCCCGGCCGATCGGATTGTACTGCTCCAGCCAGCGCAGAGTTCTCTGGAGCGCGAACGAGCAGCGTACGAGCGGAGTGGACTCGATTGCGGCAATATTGCGCCCGAGGAGATCGAGCAGGTCGTAGATGTCGCCATCTTCGACCGTGAGTTTGCCATCCATGTAGGACTCGCCGAACGCAAGGCGCGGCCGAAACGCGAGGCGAAGGCCCGTCCACCAGCTATGGATCCGCATCGTCACGGCCGGTCCTGGCCGGGTGCCCTCGATGCAATGCGACCGCCCGGCCGCATCGATGATTGTCAATCGGCCTTCACCCAAGACGCGGGCGAGTACTTTGACCAGCAACATCGTCGTTCCCCTGAGGCAACGATCTCTCGAGCGGGCGGAAGCTCCCCTCCCGCAACTCACTGTAAGGTGAAATGTTAAACTCCGTGACGATTTCAAGGCAAAAAACGGACAGACAAAACGCATAGGTGGACTGTGAAATATGTGCAAACGATTTGCAGTCTCGATAGCTGAGTGCTACTTGTTGCCGAAGTGATACGCACTCGCAGTTGGAGGCTCAGGTGAAGCGACGGGTTCTAATGGCTGCCGGACTTTCCACCGGCCTCGGTCTGGTCATCCCACAGCGCTCGCAGGCGCAGGCAGCCGTCCTCAACCTCTATTCGGCGCGGCACTACAACACCGACGAGGCGTTGTACGGAAATTTCGCCGATCTGACCGGCATCAAGATCAATCGCATCGACGCCGAGCCTGATCCGCTCGTCGAGCGTCTGCGGGCCGAGGGCGACAAGAGCCCGTGCGACGTGCTGATCACCACCGACGCGGGCCGGATCGAGCGTGCCCGGCAGATGGGGCTCCTGCAGCCGGTGACATCGGCGGTGCTCGCCAAGTCGGTGCCGGCGCATCTGCGCGACCCCGACAACAACTGGTTCGGCTTCTCCAAGCGCGCGCGCGTGATCATGTTCAACAAGGAAAAGCTCACGGCCGCGACGGCGCCGCAGAACTACGAGAATCTCGCCGACCCCAAATGGAAGGGCAAGCTGCTGATCCGCTCTTCAGGCCACATCTACAACCAGTCGCTGGTCGGCTCGCTCCTGGCCGCGCTGGGACCGGAGAAGACCGAAGCCTGGGCCAAGGGCGTGGCGGCCAACCTGGCGCGTCCGTCGCGCGGCGGCGACACCGACCAGATCAAGGGCGTTGCTGCGGGCGAGGCAGAACTCTGCGTCTCGAACACCTACTACTACGTCAATCTGATGCGCTCTAAGAAGCCGGAGGATCGCGCGGTCGCGGAGAAGGTGGGCGTTGTGTTCCCCAACCAGTCGAATCGCGGAACTCATGTAAACATCAGTGGTGGCGCGGTGGCCAAATATGCGCCCAACAAGGAAGCGGCGGTAAAGTTCCTGGAATATCTCGTGTCGCCGCCGGCCCAGAAGTACTTCGCCGAGGGCAACTCGGAATTCCCCGTCGTGCCTGGCGTTGCGCTGTCGCCCCAGCTGGCATCGCTCGGCACTTTCAAGGAAGACCAGCTCAACGCCCGCGTCTATGCCCAGAACAACGCTGAGGCACTCAAGATCATGGACCGGGCGGGCTGGAAGTAGATCCGCCGGAGAAGGGCGGAGGGGCCGCGATTGCGCGGCTGAGCAGGATGACCGGCACCAGCGAGACCGCGACGATCACGATAGCGCCGACCGCTGCCTGTGCGAGGCGCTCGTCCGAGGCGAAGCGATAGACGCCAACCGCCAGCGTGTCGAAGTTGAACGGCCGGATCAGCAGCGTCGCCGGCAGTTCCTTCAGCACCTCGACGAAGGCGATAACCCCTGCCGTCAACGCCGGGCCACGCAGCATCGGGAGATGGATGTAGCGCAGTACCTGGCGCGGCCGAGCGCCCAACACGCGCGCACTTGAATCCATCGCCGGATCGATCGCGGCGAGGCCCGGTGCGATATTGGCCATGCCGACGGCCAGAAAGCGCACGACATAGGCAACCAGCAGTGCGAAGGCGGTGCCGCTCAGCAGTAAGCCACTCGACAGGCCGAACAGGCTTTGCGTCAACCGGTTGATACCATGGTCGGCCGAGGCCAGCGGCAGCAGAACGCCGACCGCGATCACGGCGCCCGGGATGGCGTAACCTAAAGAGGCGAATTCGATCACGCGGTTGAAGCCGCGGCGGCGGACGAGGCGGGCGGTGTAACTCAGGAACAATGCGAGGGCCACAATGATGGCGGCGGCGATCGCCGCCAGCGTAAGGCTGTTGGTGGCATCACCCAGGAAGCGTCGATCGCCCAAGGCCACGCCAGACGTCAGGGCGAGCTGCGCGAGGTGGAGCGTCGGCAGGAGAAAGCCCATCAGGACGGGCAGGGCGCAGGCAAGGGCCGCCGCGATCGCCGCCAACGGCGCGAGGATGACGGGCTCGGCGTGATGGCGCAGGTTGGAGGCGACGTGGAACCGGGCGCGGCCGCGCGACTGGCGCTCGATCAGGATCAGAAGCGCTGCGATGGCGATCAGGATCAGCGAGATCTGCGCGGCGCCCTCGCGATTGCCCAAGCCGTACCAGGTTCGGTAGATCGCCGTCGTAAAGGTCTGCACGCCGTAATATTGCACGGTGCCGAAGTCGGCGAGCGCCTCGAGAAGCGCCAGCGTCACCCCCGCGGCGATGGCCGGACGCGCCAGCGGCAGAGCGACACGCAGGAAAGTCCGCCATGGACCATGCCCCAGGATGCGGCTCGCCTCGAGCAACGCCTGCGATTGCCTCAGGAATGCCGCCCGCGCGGCCAGGTAGACGTAGGGATAGAGGACAAGCGTGAACAGCAGCGCGACGCCGCTGGCTGAGCCAAGATCGGGGAACCAGTAATCGCCGTGTCCCCAGCCGGTCGCGGCACGCAACGCTGCCTGCAGCGGGCCGGCGAAAGCCAGGAGATCGGCATAGGCATAGCCGATGATGTAGGTTGGAAGCACGAGCGGCAGCAGAAGCGCCCATTGCATCGTCCGGCTGCCGGGGAAGCGGCACATGGTGACCAGCCAGGCCGTGCCGGTGCCGACGACGGTCGTGCCGAGGCCGACGCCCACCAGCAGGACGAGGGTGTTGCCGACAATGTCGGAAAGTTGCGTTTCGGCGATATGCCGCCACAGCTCGCCCTGCGACGACAGAAGGCTCGATGCGACGCCCAACAGGGGCAACGCCACGACCCCGGCCACCGCCAGTGCCCCCAGGCGCCAGATCATGATCGGGCCAAAAGAAAACGCATGCCACCGCGGAGCGATGGCATGCGTTCGATGGAAGATACGGTGCCGGACGGCACGCGTTCTACTTCTCTTCGGCCGGCACTTCCTCGGTGGTGGCCGGAGCTTCGGCGCTCTCGCCCTCGGCCGGCTTAGCTTCGAACAATGCGGCCGCCTGATCGGCGAGCCGCTTGGCGGCTTCCGCCGCCTCGAGCGCGGCACGCTCGTGCTCGGCGACCAGAGCGCCGCCCTTGGCGAGGAACTCGGCCTCATCGACCGAACGCGCCACCACGGCGGTGATCTCGATCGTGACCTCAGGATGGAGGTGGACCTTGATCTTGTGGGCACCCAGGCTCTTGATCGGCTTGTCGAGTTCAACCTGGCCGCGCTCGATCCTGACGCCGGCGGCGACGGCGCCGTCGGCGATATCGCGCGAAGTCACCGAACCGTAGAGCTGCAGGGCTTCGGACGCCTGGCGGATGAGGATAACCTTGAGGTCGGTCATCTTGCCGCCGACGGCTTCTGCCTCCTGGCGACGTTCGAGGTTCTGGGCCTCGAGCGTCTTACGCTGCGATTCGAAATAGGTGATGTTGTCCTTGGTGGCGCGGAGCGCTTTCTTCTGCGGCAGCAGGAAGTTGCGGGCGAAGCCAGGCTTCACCTTCACAACATCGCCCATCTGACCGAGCTTCGGCACACGCTCCAAGAGGATCACGTTCATCGGCATGATTCGATCCCCGGCTAGGCGATGAGGTAGGGCAGGAGCGCCAGGAAACGCGCGCGCTTGATCGCCTGGGCGAGTTCGCGCTGTTTCTTCGACGATACCGCCGAGATGCGGCTGGGAACGATCTTGCCGCGCTCGGAGACGAAGCGCTGCAGAAGACGCACGTCCTTGTAGTCGATCGTGGGCGCGTTGTTGCCGGAGAACGGGCAGCTCTTGCGGCGGCGCGTGAAAGGGCGGCGTTGGGCGCTCATTCTTCGTCTCCCGTGATGGCGGCGGTAACTGGCGGCGCACCGCCCTCATCGCCGAAGCGAGGACGTTCGCGGCGCGGCGGACGGTCGCCCCAGCGATCGCCGCGATCGCCACCCGGACGATCGGACTTCTCGGCGCTGCGCACCATGATGGCCGAAGGAGCTTCCTCGAGCGCGTCGACGCGGACAGTCAGGAAGCGGATGATGTCTTCGTTGATCGACATCGTGCGCTCCATCTCCTTCACGGCGGCGGAGGGCGCGTCGATATTGAGCAGGGTGTAGTGACCCTTGCGGTTCTTCTTGATCCGGTAGGTCAGCGAACGGAGACCCCAGTACTCCTTCTTGGAGACGGTGCCGCCCAGGCCGGTGACGATGTCGGCGAACTGTTGGGTGAGTGTCTCTACCTGCGTCTGCGGAACATCCTGACGCGCAATGAAGACGTTTTCGTAGAGTGCCATGTAGTTTCGGCTCCTTATGGCTGTTTGGTGATCCGGAGTTCGTCGCGTCCCCAAGAGGATCGACCGGCAACCGCCCGGATCTAGCCGGCCCTTCGCAGAATGCTTGGACCGGCAAGGAGATCGGAGCCGATTTAGGCCCCGAAGAGCGGGGGTTATACAGGCCTGCAGGCCGAAATCAAGCTGTTCCCGGTCCGCCTTGACTAGGCATTGTACCCCGGTATGACTGCGCTAATTCGCGTCAAATCGGGGGAAATTGCGCATGAGTCGGGCTTTCGTCTTTCCGGGCCAGGGATCTCAGGCCGTCGGCATGGGCGCCGACCTCGCAGCGGCCTTCGCCACCGCTCGGGACGTCTTTGGTGAAGTCGACGAGGCGCTGAAGCAGAACCTGTCCAAGCTGATGCGGGAAGGGCCGGAAAGCGACCTGGTCCTGACCGAGAACGCCCAGCCGGCGCTGATGGCCGTCAGCCTGGCCGTGGTGCGCATCCTCGAGAAGGACGGCGGCAAGCCGCTGCCGACAATGGCCTCCCATGTCGCCGGGCATTCGCTCGGGGAATATTCGGCCCTGGCGGCGGCCGGGACGCTGAAAGTAGCGGACGCCGCCCGGCTTCTGAAGCTGCGTGGACAGTCGATGCAGAAGGCCGTTCCGGTCGGTGTCGGCGCGATGGCAGCCCTGCTCGGAATCGAGCTGGAACCAGCTCAGGAGGCCTGCAAGGAGGCTGCACAAGGCGAGGTGGTCGCGGTCGCCAATGACAATGGCGGTGGCCAGGTCGTCGTGAGCGGCCACAAGGATGCCGTCGAGCGGGCGATCGAATCGGCCAAGGCGCGGGGCTGCAAGCGCGGTATGCTGTTGCCGGTGAGCGCCCCCTTCCACTGCTCGCTGATGCAGCCCGCGGCCGATGCCATGAAGGCCGCGCTCGAGGGAGTGACGATGATGCCGCCGCGGTTGCCGCTGGTCGCCAACGTGGTCGCCTCCGAGATCAGCGATCCGGCGGCCATCAAGCAGCGGCTGGTGGAACAGGTGACCAGCCTCGTGCGTTGGCGCGAGAGTGTGCAATACATGAAATCGAAGGGCGTCGAGATGCTGGTTGAGTGCGGCACGGGCAGGGTGCTGTCCGGACTCGTCAAGCGCATCGACAAGGACATGGCGGGCCTGGCGTTGAACGCGCCGGCCGACATCGAAGCCTTTCTGAAGACCGTCTGAGGAAAGGAAGGCCATGTTCGACCTGAGTGGCAAGACGGCCCTCGTGACCGGTGCTTCCGGCGGCATCGGCGGTGCGATCGCTCGCGCGCTGCACCGGCAGGGCGCCACAGTCACCCTTTCTGGAACGCGCGCCGAGGCGCTGGAAAAACTGAAGGCCTCGCTTGGCGAGCGGACGCATGTCGTCACGGCCAGGATGGACGATGCGACCGACATCGATCGCCTCGCCAAGGAAGCCGAAGCGGCGATGGGCAAGCTCGATATTCTGGTGAACAACGCCGGCATCACGCGCGACAACATTTCGATGCGCATGAAGGACGAAGAATGGGAGAAGGTGCTCCAGGTGAACCTTACCGGCACCTTCCGGCTCACCCGCGCGGTCATGCGTGGAATGATGAAACGGCGTTTCGGTCGGGTCGTCAGCATTACGTCGATCGTGGGCGTCACGGGCAATCCCGGCCAGGCCAACTATGCCGCTGCCAAGGCGGGCCTCATCGGCATGTCGAAGTCGCTGGCCCAGGAACTCGCCTCGCGCGGTATCACCGTCAATTGCGTGGCGCCGGGCTTCATTGCGACGCCGATGACTGACGGACTGACCGACGACCAGAAGAAGGGCATTCTTACCCGCGTGCCCGCCGATCGGCTGGGCACGCCGGATGAGATCGCGGCCGGCGTGGTCTATCTGGCGAGCGAGGAGGCGGCCTACGTCACCGGCCAGACGCTGCACATCAACGGTGGTATGGCGATGGTTTGACGGGCTCGCTCTCGGATAAAGGCTACAAGTGCCTGATTCTGTGGGCTTTTCGACCCTAGCCAATGGCCGGGAAGCTATGTTAGGAACGCCGGAAATCGCCAGCCCCCTTCGGCGAAACGATATTTGAAGACACGGGAAGGACAAGAGAATGAGCGACATTGCCGAGCGCGTTAAGAAGATCGTGGTGGAGCATCTCGGCGTCGAAGCGGCGCAGGTGAAGGAAGATGCGAAGTTCATCGACGATCTGGGCGCCGACAGCCTCGATACCGTCGAATTGGTGATGGCGTTCGAGGAAGAGTTCGCCATCGAGATCCCCGACGACGCTGCCGAGAAGATCCAGACCGTCGGCGACGCCATCGGCTTCATCAAGAGCAACGCGAAGTCCTGATCGTCGCCGGTTCCTGCGGCAGGAAGGGCGGGCGATGAGGCGAGTTGTCGTTACGGGCATGGGGATGGTGACGCCGTTGGGTGACGGCGTCGACACCAACTGGCGACGGCTGCTTGCGGCCGAGTCGGGAATCCGCTCGATCCAGGCTTTCGACACCTCTGATCTGGCGACCCGCATCGCCGGCGAAGTGCCGCTCGGCGACAAGGCCAACGGCCACTTCAACGTCGACAGCTACCTCGCGCCCAAGGACCAGCGCAAACTCGACCGCTTCATCGTCTTCGGTCTGGCCGCGGCTCAACAGGCGGTCGAGGATTCGGGTTGGAAACCGCAGGATGCGGAAGGCCTCACCCGAACCGGCGTCATGATCGGCTCCGGCATTGGCGGCCTGCAGACCATCTATGAGACCTCGCTGGTGCTGAAGGAACGGGGACCGCGTCGCGTCAGCCCGTTCTTCATCCCATCAGCCTTGATCAACCTCGTTTCCGGGCAGGTCTCGATCAAGTACGGCTTCAAGGGGCCAAACCATTCAGTCGTCACCGCGTGCGCCACCGGCGCACACGCCTTGGGCGACGCGGCTCGGCTCATCCAGCTCGAGGATGCCGACGTCATGGTGGCCGGTGGTGCCGAGGCCGCGATCTGCCGCATCGGCATCGCCGGCTTCAACGCCTGCAAGGCGCTCTCGACCGACTTCAACGACACGCCGACGCAGGCCTCGCGCCCCTGGGACAGAAAGCGCGACGGTTTCGTCATGGGCGAGGGCGCGGGCTGTGTGGTACTCGAGGAATACGAGCACGCCAAGAAGCGTGGCGCCAAGATCTATGCCGAGATCATTGGTTACGGCCTATCGGGCGACGCCTACCACATCACGGCACCATCCGAGGATGGTGACGGCGCGATGCGCGCCATGAAGGCGGCGCTGAAGCGCAGCAAGCTCAATACCGATCAGATCGACTATGTGAACGCCCACGGCACGTCGACCATGGCCGACACCATCGAACTCGGCGCCGTGAAGCGTACCTTCGGTCAGGACGCCTACAAACTGTCGATGTCGTCGACTAAGTCGGCCACCGGCCATCTGCTGGGCGCGGCCGGCGCCATCGAGGCGATCTATGCGATCAAGTCGATGGCCGATCAGGTTGTGCCGCCCACGCTCAATCTCGACGAGCCGGACGAAGGTTGCGACATCGATCTGGTGCCGAAGCAGGCTAAGCAGCGCAAGGTCCGCTATGTGCTCAGCAATTCGTTCGGGTTCGGCGGCACCAACGCGTCGTTGATTTTCGGTCCCGTCTGATCACCGGAGGCTGAGTGTGCTCAGCTACTTCCGTTGGGTTCTCTTCTTCGTCGCCCTTTTCGCGACGCTGATGGGCGGTGCGCTGTTCCTGGGGCACACGCTGCTCAACGCCGCCGGGCCTTTGGACAAAACCAAGAACGTCGTGATCCCGCGCGGCGCCGGCCCCCTGACCATGGCCAAGGTACTGCAGGAAGAGGGCGTGATCGCCCACGCGCGGCTTTTCCGTATCGCGCTGATGATCGATCCCGCTCCCAAGCCGATCAAGGCTGGCGAGTATGAGGTCCCGGCGCACACCACGATGCGGGCCCTGGTCGACCTGTTGCAGTCGGGCAAGGTGGTTCAGCGCCGCCTTACCGTACCGGAAGGGGTGACGACGGCGGAGGTCGTCGAACTGGTGCGCAAGACCGAGGCGCTGACGGGCGAGATCACGCTCGATCTCAAAGAGGGCGATCTTCTGCCTGAGACCTACTTCTATTCGCGCGACGACACGCGAGACGGGCTTCTGTTGCGCATGAAGGAGGCGATGGAGAAGACCTTGGACGAAGCATGGCGCAAACGTGCCCCGGGCTTGCCGCTGGCGAACCGTCGCGAGGCCCTGGTGCTGGCGTCTATCATCGAGAAGGAGACCGCCGTTCCGGCTGAACGGGCCAAAGTGGCGTCGGTGTTCATCAATCGGCTTCGGCGGCGGATGAAGCTCGAGAGCGATCCGACGACGATCTACGGACTCACCGCAGGCAAGACTCTACTCAATCGCGAACTCACCCGCGCCGACCTGCAATCGGCCTCGCCATACAACACTTATGTCGTCACCGGCCTGCCGCCGGGACCGATCTGCAACCCCGGCCGCGCCTCGATCGTGGCGGCCACCAATCCAGCCCGAGATCGCTCCCTCTACTTCGTCGCCGACGGCCAGGGTGGCCATGCCTTCGCCATGACGCTGCTCGAGCACAACCGCAATGTTGCGCGCTGGCGCGAAATACAGCGCGAGCGTCTGGAACAATCGCAGCCGCCGCCGACACCGGGGCAGCCGCCGACGGCGCCCGTTGTGCCGGCACCTGGCCGGCAGTGAGCCATGCCGGCAATCCTCCTGGCGCTTGTCATGCTAGCGGCCGTGGCCTTCGGCATTGCCTGGTTCCTGCGTGCCAACCCATCCACGCTCGCCCGCCTGCTCCGGCCGACCCTCGTCGTCCTGGGCGCCGTCGGCGTCGGTGGCTTGCTGATCTTCGGCCTGAGGTTTCTGCCTGGTCTGCTGCCCGAACTGATGGGATTGGCCGGCGTCGTGATCGCCGCCCTGATTGCGCGCGCGGCACGACATCGCCCTTCCGGCGGGTTCAGTTCGCCAGGTGCGGGGGCGGGGCAGCGGACCGAGGTCCGCACCGCGTTTCTGCAGGCCTGGATCGACCATGCTACCGGCGATGTAGGTGGCACGGTCCTGTCGGGCCGCTTCGTCAGCCGCTCCGTGGACTCGCTTGCGGACCACGAACTGCTCGACCTGCATGCCGAGTGCGCATCCGATCCTGATTCACTGAAAGTCCTCGAAGCCTATCTCGATCGCCGGTTGGGTGGGGATTGGCGCAATGCCCGTCGTCCGCCGCCCGCGGGACCGCGCACGGATATGTCACGCAACGAAGCGCTGGCCGTCCTGGGCCTGGCCGAAGGCGCCACCGCGGACGAGATCCGGGCCGCCCACCGGCGCCTGATTCAGCGCATGCATCCCGATGTCGGCGGAAGCGCCGACCTCGCGGCCCGTATCAACCGGGCCAAGGACATCTTGCTCGAGGGATGACCTTGCCAGCGCCTGTATCACCATGGCATCAACCGCCACCTTTTGCGTCACAATCTCCTACCCGTGAACGAGGTTGATAAGCATGATGCAGCGCGTCCGCAAAGCCGTTCTGCCGGTCGCCGGACTGGGCACCCGCTTCCTGCCAGCCACCAAGGCGATGCCGAAGGAAATGCTGACGGTCGTCGACCGGCCGCTCATCCAGTACGCGGTCGAGGAGTGCCGGCAAGCGGGGATCGACGAATTCGTGTTCGTCAGTGGCCGCAACAAGGTCGCCTTGGAGGATCATTTCGATCTCGCCTACGAACTCGAGATGACGCTGGAGCAGCGCAAGAAAGCGCCCGAGCTCGCCGAGACCCAGGGCGCGACCATCGAGCCAGGCAACGCGATCTTCACGCGCCAGCAGAAGCCGCTCGGCCTCGGCCATGCGGTGTGGTGCGCTCGCCATTGGATAGGTCACGAGCCATTTGCGGTTCTGCTGCCAGATGAGCTTACGCTTGATACGCCGAGCTGCATCGGCCAACTGGCCCAAGCGCACGAAAAGACTGGCGGCAGCGTGGTCGCCGTGATGGACGTGCCGCGTGAACAGACCAAGAGCTACGGCATCGTAGCGGTGAAGTCGGAAAAGGACCGGCTGGCCGAGATAACCGGCATGGTCGAGAAGCCCAAACCCGAAGAGGCGCCATCGACTCTAGCGTTGATCGGCCGCTATGTCCTGTTGCCCGAGGTCTTCGAGCATCTCGATCGCCACGAGGCCGGTGCCGGCGGCGAAATTCAGCTGACTGACGCCATGGCGAAGATGATTGGCCGCTCGCCGTTCCATGCCATGCGCTACACCGGGCGGCGCTACGATTGCGGCAGCCGGCTCGGTTTCCTGGAAGCCAACATCGCCATCTCTCTGAGCCGGGCGGACACCAAGGCCGAGAGCCGTGGGTTGATCGAACGCTTGATGAAAGGCTGATCGCATGCGCATTGCCATGGTCGGAGCTGGCTATGTCGGACTCGTGTCCGGCGCCTGCTTCGCGCAGTTCGGCCACGACGTCATCTGCGTCGACACGGACGCCGACAAGATCGCCCGCCTGCACAAGGGCGTGATGCCGATCTATGAGCCCGGCCTCGACAAGCTCGTCGCCGATAATGTGCGTGCCGGCCGGCTCGACTTCGGCACGGGCCTCGCCGATGCCGTGGGCAACGTCGACGCGGTGTTCATCGCCGTTGGTACGCCGACCCGGCGCGGCGATGGCCATGCCGACCTGAGCTACGTCTATGCCGCGGCTGCGGAAATCGCCGGCGCCATCCGCCGCTACACCGTCGTCGTCACCAAGTCGACTGTACCGGTCGGCACTGGCCGCGAGGTGGCGCGTATCATCCGCGGCACCCGACCGGATGCCGACTTCGATGTCGCTTCCAATCCCGAGTTCCTGCGGGAAGGCGCGGCGATCGAGGATTTCATGAAGCCCGACCGGATCGTGATCGGCATCGAGAGTCCGCGCGCGCGCGACGTGATGGCAGCTGTCTATCGGCCACTCAACTTGATCCAGACGCCGATGGTGTTCACCAACATCGAGACGGCGGAAGTCACCAAGTACGCAGGTAATGCATTCCTGGCGACCAAGATCACCTTCATCAACGAGATCGCCGATCTCTGCGAGAAGGTCGGTGCTGACGTGCATGACGTGGCGCGCGGCATCGGGCTGGATGGCCGGATCGGCCGAAAATTCCTCCATCCCGGCCCCGGTTTCGGCGGCTCATGCTTTCCCAAGGACACGCTGGCGCTCGCCTACACGGCACGCGAGGTCAACGCGCCGCAGACGATCGTCGAGCAGGTGATCGAGGTGAACAACGCCCGCAAGAAGCGGATGGCGCAGAAGGTTATCGACTTCTGCGGCGGTTCGGTGACGGGCCTCAAGATCGCGATACTCGGGCTCACCTTCAAGCCCAGCACCGACGACATGCGTGACGCCCCTTCGCTCGATATTGTGCCGGCCCTGCAAGCGGCCGGCGCCTCGATCGTGGCGTTCGATCCGGAGGGAATGAAAGAAGCCGCCCGGATGTTGCCCGGCATCGGCTTTGCCCGCACTGCCTATGAGGCGGTCAGCGGCGCAGACTTGCTGGTCGTGATCACGGAGTGGCATGAGTTTCGTGGCCTTGACCCGCGACGCATCAAGGACACCATGCGCCAGCCACGCATCGTCGATCTGCGCAATATCTTCAATCCAGACGAAATGCGCGGTCTCGGCTTCATCTACGAAGGTATTGGTCGCCCTCAACCAAGCGCCTTGCCGTCAACGTCATTTCCGGAGTCAAATGCATGAGCCAGACTGCGCACAAGTTCGATCCGACGATCCTGCGCGAATACGACATTCGCGGCATCGTGGGTGGTACCGTGCATGCAGCCGATGCTCGAGCCATTGGTCGGACGCTCGGTACACTGGTGCGCCGCAAGGGCGGCAAGCACGTCGCCCTGGGCTATGACGGTCGTCTCAGTTCACCGGAGCTTGCGGCGGCATGCGTCGACGGTCTGAGCTCGGCCGGCGTCGACGTGACGAACATCGGCCTCGCTGCGACGCCCATGCTCTATTTCTCCGTTTATCACCTTGATGCCGATGGCGGCATCATGATCACGGGCTCGCACAATCCGCCGGACTACAACGGCTTCAAGATGATGATGGGCAAGAAGTCGTTTTTCGGCGCCGATATCCAGACTTTGGGTGCGATGGCAGGCAAGGGTGACTGGGAAACCGGGAAGGGCAAAGCCCAAGAGAAGGACATCTTGGCCGATTATGCCGCGCGGCTCCTGAAAGACGTGAAGCCAGGCAAGAAGCTCAAGGTGGCCTGGGATACGGGCAATGGCGCCGTGGGTGTGTCGATCCGGGCCGTCGTCAATCGGCTGCCTGGCGAGCATTTCGTGCTGAACGAGAAGGTCGACGGCACATTTCCCTCGCATCATCCCGACCCGACGGTGCCGAAGAATCTCGAGCAGCTCGTCGCCGAGGTCAAGAAGCGTGGCTGCGACCTCGGCATCGCCTTCGACGGCGATGGCGACCGCATCGGCGCGGTTGATGGCAAGGGCCGCATTCTGTGGGGCGACCAACTCCTGGTCCTGTGGTCGCGCGACGTGCTGAAGAGTCACCCCGGAGCCACCATCATCGCCGACGTCAAGGCGAGCCAGGTGCTGTTCGACGAGATCGCCAAGGCCGGCGGCAAGCCAATGATGTTCAAGACCGGTCATTCGCTGATCAAGAGTAAGATGGCCGAGATTGGCGCACCGCTGGCCGGTGAGATGAGTGGCCACGTCTTCTTCGCCGACACCTTCTACGGCTTCGACGACGCGCTCTACTGCGGCCTGCGCCTGCTGAACATCGTGGCCAACAGCAAGGAGAGCCTGGCCGACATGCGCGATGGCCTGCCACAGCCGGTGAATACGCCGGAGCTGCGCTTCGACTGCGCCGATAATCGCAAGTTCGGCGTCGTCGAGGAGGTCAAGGCGCGGCTGCTGAAGGCGGGAGCCAAACTGTCCGACATCGACGGCGTGCGCGTGAGCACGAAGGACGGCTGGTGGTTGCTGCGCGCTTCGAACACGCAGCCCGTCCTGGTGGCACGCTGCGAGGCCGCCGACGACGCGGGTCTCGAGCGGCTTATGGTCGACCTCAAGGCGGCGCTTGCGGCGAGCGGCGTCAGCCTGCCCGACGAGGCTTCCGCCGGGCACCACTGATGCGGTTCTTCTTCTTCTACGGCACGCTTCTCGATGTCGATGTCGCCGCGCTCGTTCTTCGGCGGCGCTTGCCGCCTGGGGCCTATGTGCCGGCCAGTCTGCCGGGGCACGCGCGGTGGCGCGCCAAGGGCGCGAGCTACCCTGTGGTCGTTCCCGATCCACGCGGCGAGGTGGCCGGAGTGATCGTCGGAGGCCTGAGCACCCGGGACGTGGAGTATCTTGCGGCCTACGAGGGGCCGGGTTACCGGATCGTCCCGCTAAGGGTTCGTTCGCGCGGAAAGCTGGTGACGGTCGCGGTGTTCGAGCCGGTGGTGAGTCGCCTGCAGCCGAGCCGGGATCCCTGGGATCTGGCGCTTTGGCAGCGTCGTCACAAGCGAACGTTTGTCGACAGGCTACGCCGCGCCTTCAGCGCGCGCCCGGCGTATTCCAGGACGTGACCTGCAGCGGCGCGCAGTAGATTTTCTGCTTCTCGAGACGCTTGCAGCCGTCGATCGCCTGCTCCTGTGAAAGATTGGTCAGCCGCGCGCGGTGAAAGACCTTGTTCGCCATCTGCACCTCGTCGACGGTCGCCGCGGCGGTCGAGCGCATAGTGCTGGGCAGGGCGGAGGAAGCGCGTTCGAGGGCGAGTTGGGCGGCCTGCGATTCGTTGAACGAGCCAACCTGGATCACCCAGCTGCCGAGCGACGGCGTTTCTGGCTCGCGGGGCGCAGGGACGGCCGGACCGGCAACCCGAAGCGCTGCCGCCTGCGTAGGCGCCGCCGGCGGGGGAGGCGGCTCGGCCTTGGCAACGGCCACGGCACGCGGCGTCTCCTGAATGGGCATACCGGGAGCGAACTGGGCGGCGCTGTAGCGGGCCGAAGGCGGCTTGCGGATCGACGTCCAGGGCGAAATGCCCGTGACTTGGGCGCTGGCGAAGCCGCGGTCCATCAATTCGGCCATCTGGCGGTCGCGCCGGCCGGCGCTCTCGCCGCCCATCACGACACCGATCAGACGGCGGTTGTCGCGCATCGCCGACATCACGAGATTGAAGCCGGAGGCAGCCGTGTATCCGGTCTTCAGTCCGTCGGCGCCTTCGTAGCTGCCGAGCATGCGGTTGTGATTGTCGAGTGGACGTCCGCGGTAGGTGTAACTCTGGACCGCGAACACCGCATAGTAGTGCGGAAAGTCGCGCATCAGGGCATTGGCAAGCCGGGCCTGGTCGCGGGCCGTCGTGACCTGTTCGCGATGAGGCAAGCCTGACGCGTTGCGGAACACGGTCGAGGTCATGCCGAGTTGGCGGGCCTTCTGGGTCATCAGGCGGGCAAAGCTCGGTTCATCGCCGCCAAGCGCCTCGGCAAGCACGATTGCGGCGTCGTTTGCCGAACGGGTGACAAGCGCCATCGTTGCATCGCGCACGTTGACCGACCCGCCAGGCGTCAGGCCCATTTTGGTCGGCGGCGCGTTCAGGGCGTTCGACGACACCGGCAGCCCGTCGCCCAGCGAAAGCCGGCCGGAGTCGAGAGCCGAGAAGGTGAGGTAGATTGTCATCAGTTTGGTGAGCGACGCGGGATGGCGCAGTTCGTCGGCCTGGTCGGAGGCGATTTCACGACCGCTGGTCGCATCGACGATCAGGTAGGCGGCTTTGCCGGAAACCGAAGGATTGGGCACCCACGGCGAGGGGGGCTGCGCGACCGTCTTGGCCGCAGCGCGTGACTTTGAAGGCGGCACGGCACGCTTCGTCGTGACCGATTGGGCCTCGGCGTTTGACGTGGCGGCGATCGCACCAACAAATAGGAGACCGGCGGCAAGCCAGGAAAAGCCGACCGCGATGCGCTTGAGGGGAAAAGTCATCGACAGTTACGCCATTACATTTATGTCAATATTCTTGTGCTCAACCAAGAGGTTAGGAGCAATTCCTCCGACAATACTAAAGTTTGTGGGGTTATGCAACTTTCGCCCGCCGTGCTGCTGCCCTAGTTGGCTTGGAAACTGCTCGGAAACTGTAGGGGGCCGACGATGAAATGGATGTTCACGGCAACGGTCGGATTGGCGCTGATCGTCGCCGGCAGCGCCTCGGCGCAGCGGGCAGACCGCAATGTCGAAGCGCCGATCGCCCGTAGTTTCAACTGGTTCGCCTATGTCGGCGCCAACGACATCCGGGCGGCCTGCAAGCCCGAGGGGCGAAGCCGCATCCGCATGATCTACAATGCCCTCTACGAAGAGCAGGTCAGGACCTATGAGATTTTCCTGCAGCCGGACGGCGTCGCTGGGATGGGCATCGGCGTGCTGGCCGATCAGGGCAACGTCGCCAATATGACGATCGGCAGTGCCGCAGACGTGCTTGGCCCGTGGAGCATGAAGCGTGGCGAGCGCATCCTGACCGTCGGCGAAACGAGAGAATTGCTGGGGTTGTTGGATGCGAGCGCGGCTTTCGGCCCTCCGCGCGACGGGCTGAGGCTGCCCGACAACGACTTTTGGTGGACCATCGCCTCTTGCCGCAATGGCGTCTGGGGTTTCCAAGCTTATCATTATCCGACCGACGGCTTCGCCAATGTGAAATTCGCCGAAAGGCTTTTTGCCTGGGATAACGTGCCGGTGCCGGTCAACCGGCCACGCAAGCTGGAGCCCTCGGAACTCCGTCGCGACTTCAACGCGCCGATGTATCACGCCGGTACGGCCAACCGCTGGATGCTCGTGGTGGGGAAGGATGGGCTGCGGCCGAGGTAGCGAAAACGCCGCCGCTCCCTATATAATTGGCTGGTGTTCTGATCGGGAGTTCGAACCGGACGATGGTCTCTGTGCGTACCGCATGCGAATGGCGCCTCGAGGGTGAGCGGCTGGGCGGCCCCAACGAGCCGCCAGGCGGGCCGCCGGGTGGGCCGCCGCAACAACCGCCCCGCCGCGATGGCGGGGAGGGCGACAACGACGGACGGACCGGGGCGCTGACGCTGACCCGGGTACGAACCAAGAAGCCGTCGATGTATAAGGTACTGATGCTGAACGATGACTACACGCCGATGGAGTTCGTCGTCGATGTACTGCAACACATCTTCCAGAAGACTCGCGACGAGGCGACCCAGATCATGCTGCATGTCCATCAGAAGGGTGTCGGCATTTGCGGCGTCTACACCTACGAGATCGCCGAGACCAAGGTGACGCAAACCGTGGATTATGCCCGAAAAAACCAGCACCCTCTCCAGTGCACGTTGGAGAAAGAGTAGTTCGAAGAAGTAGTTCGTTTTTCCGTCGAGGTGGTCCGATGTCCATGTTGTCCAAGAACCTCGAGAAGTCACTCCATCGCGCGTTCGGCCTGGCCGGCGAGCGCCGACATGAATATGCGACGCTGGAGCACCTGCTTCTGTCGATGACGGAGGACGAGGATGCGATGCCGGTTCTCAAATCGTGCGGCGTCGATATCGACCGCCTGCGACATGATCTCGAGACCTTCGTCGACAATCGTCTCAAGGGCATCGTCACCCAGACACCGAGCGAGCCGCTGCCCACCGCCGGCTTCCAGCGTGTCGTCCAGCGGGCCGCCGTCCATGTCCAGTCGTCGGGTCGCAACGAAGTGACGGGCGCCAACGTCCTGGTCGCTCTGTTCTCCGAACGCGACAGCCACGCCGTATCGTTCCTTGAGAACCAAGGGATGACGCGGCTCGACGCGGTCGACTACATCAGCCACGGCAAGGCCAAGGTGCCGGGCCGCGCCCGCACGCGCCGGGTTAGCGGCTCCGAGGAAGAAGGTGGCGGCGAGGCGGCCGCCAAGCAGGGCAACGAGGCGCTGGCCGCCTATTGCGTTGACCTCAACCAGAAGGCGCGCGAGGGGCGGGTCGACCCCTTGATCGGCCGCGAGCACGAGGTCGAGCGTACCATCCAGGTCCTGTGCCGGCGCACCAAGAACAACCCGCTCTATGTCGGTGAGCCGGGCGTCGGCAAGACGGCGATCGCCGAGGGATTGGCGCGCAAGATCGTCGACGGCGAGGTGCCGGACGTCCTGCGGGAATCGGTGATCTATTCGCTCGACATGGGCGCCCTGCTGGCTGGTACGCGTTATCGTGGCGACTTCGAGGAGCGCCTCAAGGCGGTGTTGAGCGAGCTCAAGAAGAAGCCCAACTCGGTGCTGTTCATCGACGAGATCCATACCATCATCGGTGCCGGCGCCACGTCGGGCGGCTCGATGGATGCGTCGAACCTGTTGAAGCCGTCGCTCCAGTCGGGCGAGCTGCGCTGCATCGGCTCGACCACCTACAAGGAGTACCGCAATCACTTCGAGAAGGACCGTGCGCTGGTCCGCCGTTTCCAGAAGATTGACGTGCCGGAGCCCACCATCGGTGACGCCATCGAGATCATGCGCGGTCTGAAGCCGGTCTACGAAAAGCACCACAACGTTGCCTATACCGATGATGCCATCAAGGCGTCGGTCGAGCTGTCGGCGCGCTACATCCACGACCGCAAGCTGCCCGACAAGGCAATCGACGTCATCGACGAGGTCGGTGCCGCACAGATGTTGCGTGCGCCTGACCAGCGGAAGAAGACCATCGAGGTGCCGGACATCGAGGAGATCGTCGCCAAGATCGCGCGCATCCCGCCCAAGAGCGTGTCCAAGGATGATGCCGAATTGCTGCGCAACATCGACCGTGACCTCAAGACCGTGGTGTTCGGGCAGGATCGGGCGATCGAGCATCTCGCGGCCTCGATCAAGCTGGCGCGCGCCGGCCTGCGGGCGCCGGAGAAGCCGATCGGCAGCTATCTGCTGGCCGGTCCGACCGGCGTCGGCAAGACCGAGGTGACGCGGCAGCTCGCACGCCTGCTCGGGCTCGAGCTGGTCCGCTTCGACATGTCGGAATACATGGAACGGCACAGCGTCTCGCGCCTGATCGGCGCGCCGCCGGGCTATGTCGGCTTCGACCAGGGCGGCTTGTTGACCGACAAGGTCAACCAGCATCCGCATTGCGTCGTCCTGTTCGACGAAATCGAGAAGGCGCATCCCGATGTTTTCAATGTGCTGCTGCAGGTAATGGACTACGGCAAGCTCACCGACCACAACGGCCGGACGGTGGATTTCCGCAACGTCATCCTATGTATGACGACCAATGCGGGCGCCGCCGATATCGCCAAGCCGGCGCTGGGCTTCGGCCGGGAGCAGCGGCACGACGAGGACGATGACGCGATCAACCGGATGTTCGCCCCGGAGTTCCGCAACCGCCTCGACGCCATCATCAAGTTCGCGAGCCTCGGACCCGAATCGATGGGCCGCGTCGTCGACAAGTTCGTGGCCGAGCTCGAGGGCCAGCTTGCCGATCGCAAGGTCTTCATCGAACTGAGCGATGGTGCCCGCCGCTGGCTGGCCGAGAAGGGCTACGACAAGACGTTCGGCGCCCGGCCGCTCGGTCGCTTCATCCAGGAGCACATCAAGAAGCCGCTGGCCGAGGAGGTTCTGTTCGGCAAGCTGTCGAAAGGTGGCACCGTGCGGGTCGACGTCGAGGGACAGGGCGATGCCGCCAAGCTCGCCTTCGAGTATCTGCCGCCTGAGCGCGGCGAACTGCCGCCGACGAACCAGGAACCGGTGCTCGCGCAGTAATGGTCAAGCCGCTCTGGCTCGCCTTCCGCGCCGCCGTGATCGCAACTGCGGTGTTCTGGGCGTTGCTCACCATCGTCGACAAGTCCGGCTGGCAGATCCCGTACGGTCTTTCGGGACTCACCGAACCGCTCGTCTTCTTCGTCGTTTTTTTCTTCGGCGTGATGATGGCCAAATAGGCCGTTAACTCTCGTTCTCTTTCCTGAACGGTGAGTACTGCATCAACCCTTCGATCTCCTGCTCGACGGCCGGTCGTTCCCGGCTGAGGTAGTCGGCGACGGCGCGGCGGAACGCGGCATCCGGGATCCAGTGCGCCGAGTAGGTCGGCACCGGGAGGTAGCCGCGCTGGATCTTGTGGTCGCCCTGGGCGCCGGCTTCGACCCGCTGCAACCCGTGAGCCACGGCATAGTCGATCGCCTGGTAGTAGCAGGCCTCGAAATGCAGGAAGGTGTGGCTCTCCAGGCAGCCCCAGTAGCGTCCGTAGAGCGTGTCGTCGCCCTTGAGATTGAGCGCGCCGCCGACCGGCCTTCCATCGGCCTCGGCCATGACCAGCACCACCTTGTCGGCCATGGTCGTGCCCAGGATGTCGAAGAAGGTGCGCGTGAGGTAGGGCGTGCCCCATTTGCGCCCACCGGTGTCCATGTAGAAGGCGAAGAACGCATCCCAGTGCTCGGGCTGGATCTCGGGGCCACATAGCGCCCGCACGGTCAGCCCTTCGCGGCGGACCGCCTCGCGTTCCTTGCGGATCGCCTTGCGCTTTCGCGACGAGAGGGCGCCCAGGAAGTCGTCGAAGCTGCGATAGCCGTTGTTCTGCCAATGGAACTGCTGACCCAGCCGCAGCAGCCAGCCGTGTTCGCCGAAGCGCTTCCACTCGGCTTCGGTACAGAAAGTGGCATGGACCGAGCTGATGCCGTTGTCGCCGGCGATCTTGGCCAGCATGTCGATCATCGCGTCGTGCACGCCGTTGGCGAGGGGCCCCGGCCGCGCAAACAGGCGCGGCCCCGGCACCGGCGTGAAGGGAATCGCGGCCTGCAGCTTGGGGTAATAGCGGCCGCCGGCGCGCTCGAAAGCCTGGGCCCACCCGTGATCGAAGACATACTCGCCCTGTGAGTGGCCCTTGACGTAAAGCGGCACGGCGCCGAGCAACCCGCCTTCGGAATCTTCCGCCAGCAGATACTGCGGTTGCCAGCCGGTCCGCCGGCCGACCGACTTCGAGTCCTCCAACGCCTTCAGAAAGCGGTAGCTCAGGAACGGATTGCCGCCCGAGCCCGGCGCCAGCGCACAGGCGTCCCATTGCAGAGGGTCGACCGCGGCGAGCGTGTCGACGACACGCAGGCCGATCGTCGGGGAGTCATCCGGCATGAACCGAGCATAGCGCGAATCGTGCCAGGACGAGCCGAAAACCACCCCAAGAGTTTACTCGGCTGGTTTGTGCATTCGTGCGACGTCGTCGGCGGATCGGCTGAATCGCTTTTTGGTCCAGGCGCCGATCCGGTCGATGTAGATCAGCATGACCGGCACGACGACCAGGGTGAGGAGGGTCGAACTGATCAGGCCGCCGATCACCGCGTGCGCCATCGGTGCGCGCTGGCTGGCGCCTTCGCCCAGGCCCAGCGCCAGGGGCATCATGCCGAACACCATGGCGAGCGTGGTCATCAGGATCGGCCGGAGGCGGATCATGCCGGCCTCGAGCAGGGCCTCGTTGACCGCCGTGCCGCGGGCCCGCGACTGGTTGAAGAAATCGACCAGCAGAATGGCATTCTTGGTGACCAGTCCCATCAGCATGATGAAGCCGATGGCGCTGAAGATGTTGAGTGTCGTGCCGGCGATCAGCAGCCCCAGGAAGACGCCGATCAGCGACATCGGCAGCGACATCATGATGGCGATAGGCTGCAGGAAGCTGCCGAATTGCGAGGCCAGGATCAGGTAGATCAGGATCACGGCGAGCAGCAGCGCCTGGCCGGCATAGGCGGCGCTTTCGGCCATGTCCTTGGTCGAGCCGCCAAAGACGAAGCGGTAGCCGGGCGGCAGCTTGGTCTCGGCCAGGATCTTCTGCAGGTCGCTGCTGGCCTCGCCGGTCGACCGCCCCGAGACGTTGGCGGTGATCTGGACCTCGCGGTTGAGATCACGACGGTTGATCTGGGAGGCACCGACGTCGTTGATGATGTCGGCAATCTGGGCGATGTGAACCATGCGTGGCAGGCCGTTGGGCTCGAAACCGGCGGTGAACCAGATGCGCTGCAGGTCAGCGACGCCGGTGCGCTCGTCGATAGGCAGGCGGACCATGACGGTGTAGTTCTCGCCGTCGGGGGCTCGCCACAGGCTGGTCTCGTCGCCGGCAAACAGCGGCCGTAGCGATTGCGCCACCTGCGTCGAGCCGAGGCCGAGGTCCGAGGCCGCGTCGCGTCGCAGCCGCACCGACAGAACCGGCTTGGCAGCCTTCAGGTTGCGATCGAGGTCGACAATCCCCGGGATGGCGGCGGCACGGCGCATCACTTCCTGCGACAGCGTGTCGAGCACGGCGGTGTCGGGTCCCTGGAGGGACAATTGGAGCTGCTTCTGGACGCCACCGCCTGGGCCGCCCGGAATGTTGATCGACACCAGGATGCCGGGGATGCCGGCCAAGCGGTTGCGGATCGGCTGGGCGAGCTGCTCGGGCGAGCGCTTGCGCTCCTTGATGGGTTTGAGGCGGAGGTAGAGGCTCGCCTGGTTCTTGCCGTTGGCATAGCCGGTATTGACGGTGCCGTAGGTGTAGGCAACCTCGGGAAATTCCCGCACCGCGGCATCGACCTGATTGAGCTTGGCGGTCGTGTATTCGAGCGACGATCCGATCGGCGTCTCGATGCTCACGACCTGCTCGCCGAGATCGGCCTGGGGAACGAACTCGAAGCCGATGTACTTTGGCAGGGCGAAGCTGCCGACAAAGGTGCCGAGCGCGATCAGCAGGGTGATCTTGGGCCAGCGCAGCGACCATCCGAGGATCGCTCGGTAGACGCCGTTGGCGCGTTCCTGGGCCGCGTTCACGATCCGGGCGAAGCGACCGGTGCCGTGCGCCTGCGGGTCGTACCAGATGCTCGACAGCATCGGGTCGAGCGTGAAGGACACGAACAGCGAGATCAGCACCGCTGCCGAGACCATGACACCGAACTGGAAGAAGAAACGGCCGATGATGCCGCCCATGAAGGCCACCGGCAGGAATACCGCGACGATGCAGAAGGTCGTCGCAAGCACTGCCAGCCCGATTTCGTTGGTGCCGTCGATCGCGGCCTGGCGGTGCGTCTTGCCGAAGCCGATATGGCGCATGATGTTCTCGCGCACCACGATGGCATCGTCGATGAGGATGCCGATGGCGAGGCTGAGCGCCATCAGGGTGAGAACGTTCAGCGTGAAGCCAAACGCCGCCATCACCATGAAGGCGCCGAACACGGAAATGGGAAGCGCCAGACCGGTAATCACCGTGCTGCGCCACGAGTGCAGGAACAGGAACACGATGGCGATGGTGAGGAGGCCACCCTCGACCATTGTCTGCTGGACGTTGCTGACCGAATTTTGGATGCCGCGCGAGCTGTCGCGCACGATCTCGAGCTTTACATCGGGAGGCACGACGGCCTGGAGCTCGACCACGGCACGGCGCACGCCGCGGGCGACCTCGATGGTGTTCGAACCCTGCGTCTTGACCACGTCGATGGCCAGCGCCCGCTCACCGTTCTGGGTGGCAACGCTCTCGAGTTCCTGCTGGCCGTCGACCACGGTCGCGACCTGCCGCAGATAGACCGGGGCGAGGCCGCGGCGGGCTACGATCAGGTCGGCGAAGTTCCCGGGCTCGGCGACGCGGCCGGTGACCTCGATGATGCGGTCGTCGTTGCCGCGCGCGACGTTGCCGGCGGGGAAATTCTGGTTCTCGTCCCGGATCGCCCGCATGATGTCATTGACGCCGACCCGCAGCGAATGCATGCGGCCTGGATCGAGCTCGATGTTGATCTGGCGTTTGACCCCGCCGGCGATGGTGGCGCGCCCAACATCGCGCACGGTCTGCAGGCGTTTGACGACGAGTTGGTCGGCGATCGTGGTCAGATCGCGCACCGAACGTATGTCGGAGCGCACGGCGATCGACACAATCGGCTGGTCGTCGGGGTTGAAGCGCTGGATCAGCGGCTCCTTGATCTCCGGCTTGAAGGCCGCGCGGACCTGCTGGACCTTCTCGCGCACGTCCTGCAGGGCGATCGGCGACTGAACCGAGAGCTCGAACTCGGCAATCACGATCGAACGGCCCTCCAGCGAGCGCGACGTCAGCGTCTTGAGGCCGGCGATCGCGTTGACCGACTCCTCGATCTTGCGGCTAATCTCGGTCTCGACGGTCTCCGGCGAGGCGCCGGGGTACTCGGTGGTGACGACGACGATGGGAAAGTCGACGTTGGGGAACTGGTCGACGCCGAGCTGGCGGTACGAGAACAGGCCCATCACCAACAAGGCCACCATCATCATGGTGGCGAAGACCGGATTGTCGACGGCGATCTGGGTGAGCTTCATCGCCGGGCGCCTATTTGGTCTCGATGACCTTGACCCTCTGCCCTGCCCGGAGGCCCGGCAGGGGAGCGGAAACGATCTGCATGCTCGATTCGAGGCCCTTCACCTCGACCAGTTCGCCCCGCGACCAGGTTCGCACCGCACCGACGGGCTTGCGCATCAGGACGCCGTTCTCGATGGCCAGCACGAAGTCGCCCTGGTCATCCTTGCGCATCGCCGACGCCGGCACCGCCAGCGCATGATTCTTCTCCATGACGTTGACGATGCCCATGGCGAACAGGCCGCCGCGCAGGGCCTCGTGCCGGTCGACGATCTCGACATAGACCGGGATTGAGCGCGATCCCGCCTGTGTCGTCGGGCTGATACGGGTGATACGGCCGTCGAAGACGCGGTCGCCGAAGCCTTCGAGCGTGACGGTGGCACGCTGGTCCACGCGCAGGCGCACGACGTCCGCGGCCGGCATCTGGGCCGCGATCTCGACGTGGCTGGTGTCGAGCAGCGCCAGGATCTTGCCGTCGATGGGGAGCGATTCGCCCTGATTGGCGAGGCGTTCGCCGACCACGCCGTCGAACGGCGCTACCACCTGGGCGTCGGCGAGGTTCCTCATGGCGACTTCGAGCTGCGCTTCGGCGACGGCAACCATCGAGGACCTGTTCTCGGCCGTGGCACGCGCCTGATCGGCGGCAGACTGCGAGACGATATTGCGCGAGGCGAGCGACTCCTTGTCCGAGCGGTCGCGGGCCGTCCACCTGGCATCGGCGCGGGCAGCTTCCAGGGCCGAGCGGCGTTCGTTTACCTTGGCCTGCAGCTCAGCCGCCTCGAAGCGCGCCAACATCTGGCCCTTGGTCACCCGGTCGCCCTCGCGCACCAGTACTTCGGCAAGGCGTCCGGGGACACGCGCCTTCACAATCGTCTGGTCGATCGGTTGAGTGGTGCCGGTGAAGCGCACGGTATCGACCAGCCCCCGCGGGCTGATCGTATGAAGTTCGGCCGCTATCAGCTCGATGGTCGGGGCGGCCGGCGTGATTTGCGCGCCGGCTGCCTGGGTCGACACGTCTCGGCCGCTCTTCCAGGCAAAGGCACCTCCCGCCATGGCGATGGCGGCAATGGCGACGACGATCAGGATCGTGCGGCGGGTACTCATGGTCGGAGCCCTTTGAAGATGAAGTCGAGGTAGGCGGCGTAGAACTGGTCATTGCCGAGCTTGTTGGTCGGGTCGTAGGGGGCGAGGGACCGTTTCCAGACGGAGAACATGGCGAGCGGCTGGATGAGGATGACCGCCGTGGTTTCGATATCCTCGATCGGCCGGAATTCCCTGCGCTGCACGCCGCGACGCAGGGCGCGGACGAAGAGATCTCGCCCGCGCAGGTCGAAGTGCGTGCAATAGAAGCGAGCCACATCGGGGAAATTGCCGGCCTCGGCCAGGATCAGCTTCACGACGCCGCCCGCCGGACTTTCCTCGAAGGCGCGAAAGCCAACAACCAGTTCCCGGAGCAGACCCTCACTCGAACCGTCGAAGCGGTCGATCATGTCGCTAGCCTCGGCAAGGGGCCCGCCGATCGCTTCAGTGATCACGGCTTTGAAGAGCTCTTCCTTGTTCTTGAAGTAGAGGTAGGGGAGGCCCTTGCTGACGGACGCGGCCTTGGCGACGTCCTGGAGCTTGGTGGCGGCAAAGCCGCGGGTAACGAACAGTTCCAGTGCCGCCCGTGCAATTTCGGACGCGCGATCTTCGGGTCGTCGCGTCCGGAGTGGGCTTTCGGCGGTCGTCGGGGCAATATTGACTGACTGGTCAGTATCCATATTCCGCTGTGTAGAGGGAAATGTGGCCAACTTCAAGACAGGCAAAAAAAGAGTCCGGCAGACCGAAGTCGCCGGACGCTATTCAGTTTCGCCTTTCCATCTCCGCAAGCGGAGATGTCGCGTTGGCAATTGATGCTCGTCTTCTGAAGGTGGCTTCCGGTGGGGCCCGTGAGGGCGCCCACGCGGAAGCCGAAAGGCGTTTGGTTAGAGGGGCCAAAGTAAACTTTGGCCTACGCCCTTTCCTGTCTACTGCTTCTTCTTCTTAGCAGCCTTCTTCTTAGCAGCCTTTTTCTTAGCAGCCATAACTGTCTCCTATGGTTAGCTGTGAGGTCCCCAACCGCGAGGGCCCCGGCTTACGCGGGTACGCTTCGTCACACACGGTCAACTGCAGCCAGTGGTGCCGCCGCAGGTCGTGCATTTGAGGCACGTCCCGTTGCGGACCATGGTGAAGTTGCCGCACTCCGGACAGGCATCACCTTCAAATCCCTTGAGCTTCGCCTCGAGGGCGAAGCCAAGGGCAGAAGAAGCTGCCTCTCCGATCGCGACGCCGACGACGGCCGCCTGGGCGTTTGATGCCAAAGCGACGGCTGGGCCGTCCGTCAGTCCTGTGGGCACATGGCCGGCGGCGATCAGCTCCGAGGCGATCGCGACATTGCCGGCCGGTCGGCCATTCAACACATAAAGATTGCTGCGCACGAAGCCGACGCTGGCGATGCGGCTCACGGCGGCGGCCGCTGCTTGAGCGGCGTCGGTCCCGGAGCCCGGCAGTTCGCCTTGCACTTCGCCGCGGCCGACACCGTCGGGCCTGAGGTCGGCCTGCTCGACGTGGGCGAGATCGTTGCGTCCGAGATAGGAGATCGCCAGCTCGCGGAAGATGTAGTCGAGCACCGACGTCGACATCTTGATGGCGTCGTTGCCCTCGACCAGGCCGGACGGCTCGAAGCGCGTGAAGGTATAGGCCTCGACGAATTCCTCGAGCGGCACGCCGTACTGCAGGCCGATCGAGATCGCGATGGCGAAGTTGTTCATCAGGCTGCGGAAGGCGGCGCCTTCCTTGTGCATGTCGACGAAGATCTCGCCGACCCGGCCATCTTCATACTCGCCGGTACGCAGATAGACTTTGTGCCCGCCGACATTGGCTTTTTGGGTGTAGCCCTTGCGGCGCTGCGGCAGCCGTTCGCGGCCGGCGCGCACTTCTCGCTCGACGATCCGTTCGACAATGCGCTCGGCGATGATCGGCGCCCGCGCAGCAGGCGACAGTTCGGCGAGGTCGTCGTTGGCGGCTCTGTCGTCTCCCAGCGCCATCGCCGAGAGCGGCTGCGAAAGTTTCGAGCCGTCGCGATAGAGCGCATTGGCTTTCAAGCCAAGTCTCCAGGACATCTCATAGGCCTTGCGGCAATCCTCGACCGTAGCTTCATTGGGCATGTTGATGGTCTTGGAGATGGCGCCCGATACGAACGGCTGGGCTGCTGCCATCATGCGTATATGACTCTCCGCAGACAAGCTGCGTGTCCCATCTCGTCCACAGGGATTCGCACAATCGAATACCGGGAGATGTTCGCGCTTGAGGCCTGGTGCGCCCTCGAGAGTCATCGTCCCGCAAGCGTGGATGTTGGCCTGCGCGATGTCGCTCTTGGAGAATCCGAGGCATGCCAGGACGTCGAGCTTGGCATCCGAGAGTGTGGCATCGTCGAGGCCCAGCGCTTCGCGGCAGAATGAATCGCCCAACGTGTAGCGGGAGAAGGCGAAGCGGATGTCGAAGGCGGTGACGATCGCCTTCTCGACCCGCGCCAGCGTCTCAGGGTCGAAGCCGCGCGCGGTCAACGTCTCATGATTGACGGCCGGCGCGTCCTCGAGCGAACCGCGGCCGACGGCGTAGTCCACGATCCGGGTGATGGCGCCGGCGTCGTAGCCCAGCGTCTGCAGCGCCAGCGTGACCGTCTGGTTGATGATCTTGAAATAGCCGCCGCCCGCCAACTTCTTGAATTTGACCAGGGAGAAGTCGGGTTCGATGCCGGTGGTATCGCAATCCATCACCAGGCCGATCGTGCCGGTGGGCGCGATAACGGAGACCTGGGCATTGCGGTAGCCATGGCGTTCGCCGAGTTCCAGGGCGCGATCCCAGATCCGCTTGGCTGCCGCGACGAGGGGGGCGTCGGGGCAGTTGGTGTCGAGCGCGACCGGCGCGATCGCCAGACCTTCATATCCGGTCGCCTCGCCATGGGCGGCACGGCGGTGGTTGCGGATGACCCGCAGCATGGCGTCGCGATTGGCGGCAAAGCCGGGGAAGGGGCCCATGAGGCCGGCCATCTCGGCCGAGGCCGCGTAGGCGGCACCGGTCATGATGGCAGTCACCGCGCCGGCAATGGCGCGGCCGCGGGCGCTGTCGTAGCCGAGGCCGGAAGCCATCAGCAGGGCGCCGAGGTTGGCGTAGCCGAGGCCGAGCGTGCGGTATTGGTAGGAGAGTTCGGCGATCGTGCGCGAGGGGTACTGCGCCATCATCACGGAAATTTCGAGCACGACGGTCCACAGCCGGGCGGCGTGTTCCAGTGCCTCGACATCGAGCGCGCTGTCGGCCCGACGGAACCGCATCAGGTTCAGCGAGGCCAGATTGCAGGCCGTATCGTCGAGGAACATGTACTCCGAGCACGGATTGGAAGCGTTGATGCGCCCCGACTCCGGGCAGGTGTGCCAGTCGTTGATCGTGGTGTCGTACTGCACGCCGGGGTCGGCCGAGTGCCAGGCTGCTTCGGCGATGCGATCCCAGAGGTCACGCGCGGCCACGGTCTTGACGGTCTTCCCGGTCGTGCGCGCGGTGAGGGACCATTCGCGGTCGGCTTCGACGGCCCGCAGGAAGTCGTCGGTGATGCGGACTGAATTGTTCGCGTTCTGGCCGGACACCGAAATGTAGGCTTCCGACTGCCAGTCGGTGTCGAATGCCGGGAATTCGATGTGACGGTAGCCCTGACGGGCGAACTGGATGACCCTCTGGATGTAGTTCTCGGGCAACTCCGCCTGCCGGGCCGCCACGATCTCGCGGCGCAGCTTCGGGCTCCGCTTGGGATCGAAGGCCGCGTCGCCCTCGATCTCGGTGTCGAGACAGGCGCGCATCACGGCATTGAGGTGCCGGTCAGCCAAACGGGAGCCCGCGACCAGCGCCGCCACCTTCTGTTCTTCCAGCATCTTCCAGGCGATGAAGTCCTCAATGTCGGGATGGTCGATGTCGACGGTGACCATCTTGGCCGCGCGCCGCGTCGTGCCGCCCGATTTGATGGCGCCCGCCGCGCGGTCGCCGATCTTGAGGAAGGACATCAGTCCGGAGGATTGGCCACCGCCCGACAGGCGTTCGCCTTCGCCGCGTAGTGCTGAGAAATTCGAGCCCGTTCCGGAACCGTACTTAAAGAGACGAGCTTCGCGGACCCACAGGTCCATGATGCCGCCCTCGCCCACCAGATCGTCGGTGACGCCCTGGATGAAGCAGGCGTGCGGCTGCGGACGCTCGTAGGCCGAGTTGGACGGATAGGAGGCGCCGTCGCGATGGTCGACATACCAATGGCCTTGTCCCGGGCCATCGATGCCATAGGCCCAATGCAGGCCGGTATTGAACCATTGCGGCGAGTTCGGCGCGCAGATCTGGGCCGCCAGCATGTAGCAATGTTCGTCATGGAAGGCGCGAGCGTCGTCTTCGCTGTCGAAGTAGCCGCCCTTCCAGCCCCAGTAAGTCCAGGCGCCGGCCATGCGCTGGAAAACCTGCCGCGAGCTGCGCTCGCTGCCGAACCGCTCGGCCGCGGGTAAAGCGGCGATCGCGACGTCGTCGGCCTGCGAGCGCCACAGCCACTCCGGCACGTCCGTTTCGGCGACCTTGACGAGGTGGGCAGGGATGCCGGCGCGGCGGAAATACTTTTGCGCGAGCACGTCAGCGGCGACCTGCGACCAGTCGGCCGGAACGTCGATGCCCTTCAACCGAAAAACGATCGAACCGTCGGGATTACGGATTTCGGAGTCGGCAGCACGAAAAGCCATTCCTTCGAATGGCGATTTTCCTGCTTGCGTATACCGACGCTCAAAGCGCATCGACGATCCCCCGTGCCCAGTTCCCATCATTTGTTACCTAGTGGGGTGTGCTCGAATTCGACTCGAACACGCACATATGGGCACAGGAGGATACTAAATTACAAAATCTTGTGTGCGCAACTACATTTTGTAGACCATGGTGTTGATGATACTAGATGATGCAACTGGGCAACAGGTCATCGAATCGAGCGAATCGCATGTCATCGAACGACTTGAATTCGACACTCGACGGCGTCGCGTTGCGCGTTATCGAGCGCACGCGTACAAGCGGCGCGGTCACACTTCGAGGCGTGGTTCGCTCATGACGATCGGCACTTGGCTCTTCACGAAGTTGCGTGGCGCACTCGTCGGCAACGATGCCGAAGGCAACCGCTACTTTCAGGACAAGCGCGTGATCGCCGGCCGCCGGCGCAAGCGCTGGGTCGTCTACAACGGCGTCGCCGAAGCGTCGCGCGTTCCGCCGGACTGGCATGGTTGGTTGCACCATACGACCGATGCGACCCCGCCTGCCGGCGGCCTGCCGCGCAAGGCGTGGCAGAAGGATCACGAGCCCAACCACACGGGCACCGATCATGCCTATCGCCCGCCTGGCCATACGTTGAGCAGCGGCGACAAGCCCAAGCCTCACTACGAGGCGTGGCGTCCGGGCTGAGACGCGCCGACAGCAAGGGAGAGTGGCGTGGGCCGCAATATCGTCGAGACGATCGTTGGTGCTTTGGTTCTGCTGGTGGCGGGCGTCTTCGTCTTTTACGCCTTCGCCAAGTCGGATCGGACCGGGCCCGATGGCTACGAGATCGTGGCGCGCTTCGGGCGCATCGACGGGCTGAAGCGCGGCGCCGACGTGACCTTGAGCGGCGTCAAGGTCGGTACGGTCACCGCCATCGCTCTCGACGGCAAAACCTACCAAGCCATCGTGCGGATGGCGGTATCGTCGAACGTCAATCTGCCGGCCGACACCAACGCGAAGATCGTCAGCGAATCGCTCCTGGGCGGCACGGTCGTGGCACTCGAGCCGGGCGGCGACAAGAATTTGATCCGCGCCGATGGCGAGATCCAGAACACCCAGGATTCCATCCCGCTCACCGAACTGATCGCCAAGTTCATGTTCGGCGGCACGGGGTCCAAGTGATGAGCGAGCGCGCGCCCAAGGCGCCGCCGGTATGGCGGCAAGCCGACGGCAAGCCGGTGTCGTGCCTCGAAAAGATCAAAGTCCTGAACCAGAATGTGCAGGAAATCGAGAGCCTCTGCGCTGATGCGCTGGAGGACGGAGTCCTAATGGGATGCGACGTCGATCAGATCAAGGCCGCCCTGCATGCGCTGATCGACGGGCTGAAGCCACCCGGCGCCAAGGATTGAGCATGCGCGGGCTGGTTGCCGCCGTGGCCACCGTCGCGATCGTGGCTGCCGGTCTCGGCGTGGCCGCGGCCCAGACGACGCCGCGGCCCGTCAGCACCTCCAACCTGAGACCGATCCCCGATGCGCCGGGCAAGCGCGTGGCCGAATTGCAGGGGCTCGACAAGGTGACGGCGCGGACCCAGCGCTTCTATGCGCCGGTCGGCCAGGCCACCCGCTTCGGAACACTCGAGATCACCGTCGCCGATTGCCTGGTGAACGTGCCCGAGGCGCCGCCGGAATCGGTGGCCTATCTCACCATCGTCGACAACAAGCCGGGTCAGGCTCCCGAGAAGCTATTCGCCGGCTGGATGTTTGCCTCCACGCCGTCGCTCTCGGCGCTCGACCACGGCGTCTACGACGTTCGCGTGCTTGCCTGCACGATGGCGCAGGGGTCGGCGCCGCCCAGCTCTCGCTGAAACGCCGCCGGCCTGTCGATCGCGTCGGCCAACAGCGCGCGGAACGCATCGCGGGGAATTTCGACGGCGCCGAAACTCCTGAGATGCTCGGTCATGAACTGGCAGTCGAGCAGACGAAAGCCGCCCTGGATGAGGCGAGCCACGAGATGAACCAGAGCCACCTTCGAGGCGTCGCGCTCGCGGCTGAACATGCTCTCGCCGAAGAATGCCGCTCCGACCGAGACGCCGTAGAGCCCGCCGACCAGCTGGTCGCCGACCCGGCATTCGACGCTGTGGGCGTGGCCACGGCTGTGTAGCTCAGAATAGAGATCAATGATCGGTTCGTTGATCCAGCTTTCCGGATGGCCCGGCCGCGGCTCGGCGCAGGCGCGCACGATTTCGGCGAAGGCGGTGTCGGCGCTGACGGAAAATCGCTCCGAGCGGATCGTGCGGGCGAGGCGGTGGGGCAGGTGGAAGCCGTCGAGGGGCAACACCGCGCGCAGTCTGGGATCAAGCCAGTGGAGCTTGGGATCGTCGCGGCGCTCGCCCATGGGAAAGACGCCGATGCGGTAGGCCTGCAGCAGGAGGTCGGGTGTGATCTCCAGCATCGTCGCTGCTACTTCTTGAGGCCGACCAGCTTCTCCAGCCAGTGGATGTCATAGTCGCCGTCGATGAAGGCCTGCTCGCCGATGATCCGTCGGTGCAGCGGAATGGTCGTGTCGATGCCGCCGATCACGAATTCTTCCAGCGAGCGGCGAAGCCGCATCAGGCACTCGTTGCGGCTGCCGCCGTTCACGATCAGCTTGGCCACCATCGAATCGTAGTAAGGCGGGATGGAGTAGCCGGCATAGAGGCCGGAGTCGACGCGTACGCCCAGCCCACCAGGCGAGTGATAATCAGTGACGAGGCCGGGGCACGGCACGAATGTCTCGGGGTTCTCCGCGTTGATCCGGCACTCGATCGCGTGGCCCTGGATGACGATGTCCTTCTGCGCCATGCCGAGCGGTGCGCCCGAAGCGATGCGGATCTGCTCGCGGACCAGATCGATCCCGGTCACCGCTTCGGTGATCGGGTGCTCGACCTGGAGGCGGGTGTTCATCTCGATGAAGTAGAATTCGCCGTCCTGGAACAGGAATTCCATCGTTCCTGCGCCGCGATACTTGAGCTTACGCACCGCGGCGGCGGCCAGTTCGCCGATCCGGCTGCGTTGCTCGGTGTTGAGGGCGGGAGAGGGCGCCTCCTCCAGAACTTTCTGGTGGCGACGCTGCAGCGAGCAGTCTCGTTCGCCGAGATGCACGCCGTCGCCCAGACCGTCGCCCAGAACCTGGATCTCGATGTGCCGGGGCCGTGGCAGGTATTTCTCGAGATAGACCGAGTCGTTGCTGAACGCCGCCTTGGCCTCGGTGCGAGCGAGCGAGAAAGCCTCGGCCGCGCCATCGGCCTCATCGACCACCTTCATGCCGCGCCCGCCACCGCCCGCCACGGCCTTGATCAGAATCGGCCAGCCGATCTTGGTGCCGAGCGCCACGATCTCCTCGATCGAGCCGACCGGACCGGGCGAGCCCGGCACCAGCGGCAAGCCGAGTTCCTTGGCGGTCTGCTTGGCCACGATCTTGTCGCCCATCATGGCGATGTGTTCAGGCGTCGGGCCAATGAAAGTAAAGCCATGCGCCTCGACCGCCTCGGCGAAGCGCGCGTTCTCCGACAGGAAGCCATAACCAGGATGAATGGCATCGACGCCGGCGATGGTCGCCGCCGACAGGATCGCGGGAATGTTGAGGTAGCTGTCGCGCGCCGGCGGCGGGCCGATGCAGACCGACTCGTCTGCGAGCCTTACATGCATGGCGTCGCTGTCAGCGGTTGAATGGATCGCCACCGTCTGGATCCCCATCTCGCGGCAGGCGCGATGGATGCGAAGCGCGATCTCGCCTCGGTTAGCGATCAGGACCTTGTCGAACATTGCGCCGGACCGCCTCTACTCGACGATCATCAGGGCTTCGCCAAACTCCACCGGCTGGGCGTTCTCGATCAGAATCTGCATTACCGTTCCGGCCTTCGGGGCCTTGATGGGGTTGAAGGTCTTCATCGCCTCGATGATGAGGACCGTCTGCCCGGCGGTGACCTTGTCGCCGATGCTGACGAAATTTGGTTTGCCCGGCTCCGGCGCGAGATAAGCGGTGCCCACCATCGGCGACCTCACCGCGCCGGCGTGCTTCGCGAGGTCGTTGGCGGCAGCAGTCGGTCCGGCGGAAGGGGCAGCCGCGACAGGGGTGGCGCCGGCTGGGACCGCCATCGGTGCCGCGGCGTAGGTCACAGTCGGCCGGGCGATCCGGATCTTGCGGTCGCCATCGGCCAGTTCGATTTCGCCGAGATCGTTCTCCTCGAGGATCTCCGCCAGCTTGCGGACGAACTCGGTATCCATCTCGAATTTTGCCATGGAGAAACGCTCCGGATGAAAGTCAGCGGCCGAGCAGGCGGGCCAGCGCCTGGAGGGCCAGAAGGTAGCCTTGGGTGCCGAGGCCGGCGATCACCCCGATCGCCGCCGGGCTGATATAGGAGTGGTGCCGGAAACGCTCGCGCTTGTAGATGTTGGAAAGGTGAACTTCGACCGTCGGCAGTTCGGCGGCGTTGAGCGCATCGAGCAGGGCAACCGACGTGTGGGTATAGGCGCCGGCATTGATGACGATGCCGGCATTCTTTTCGCGCGCCACCTGAATGAGATCGACCAACACGCCTTCATGGTTGCTCTGCGCGAATTCGACCGCCAGACCCAGGCGCAACGCCTCGCCTCGGCACGCCTTTTCGACATCCGCCAGGGTTTCGCGGCCGTAGATCTCCGGTTGTCGCTTGCCCAGCATGTTGAGATTGGGCCCGTTGAGCACCAGCACCGGCTTGAGAGCTGGTGAATGCCGGGCGGCCTTTGCGGCCAAGCCTGCCTCCCTAGGTTCACACGCGCAATTCACATGTGGCGGGCGTTATAGCATGGCGAATCAGGGCCACAAGGCGGGGCCAGGTGAGGCTCTAGACGGCTTGTCGGAGGGTTTGCGCGTGTGCGAACAGCCTGGCGGACAGGGCGTCGAAGTCGCGTCTTTCGTCGGGGCTGAGCACCTCATAGAGGCGTTCCTCGTATTCGCGGGCCAGGGGGACGATCTGCGCGTGTATGGCGCGGCCACGGGCGCTCAGCTTCAGGGAGGCGCGGCGGCGATCGCTGCGGTCGGTCGCGCGCTCGACCAGGCCGCGCTTCATGAGGCCTGCGACCGCCCGGCTGACGGCCACCTTGTCCATGACGATGCGTTGCCCCACATCCGAGGCTGTGAGCGGCGCGAAGCGGCCCAGTGCCGCCATGACCCGCCATTGCGTCACCGACAGGCCGAATGGCTGGGCATAGAGGTCGTGCAGCGATTCGCTCACCAGCTGGGCCAAGACCGAGAGCCGGTAGGGGAGGAATTTCTCCAGTTCGAGGGCTTGCAAAGCGTTCGGCATAATAGTTACATATGAAACTAATTCAGCCGGGAGGTCAAATATGGCCAGCATCAGTGAGCGGACCGTTGTCGATACCGAATCGACGAATCCGATGGGCACCGACGGCTTCGAGTTCGTCGAGTACACCGCGCCCGATCCCGCGGCGCTGGGCGTCCTGTTCGAGAGCATGGGCTTCGTGCGCGTCGCCCGGCACCGCTCCAAGGACGTCTCGCTGTTTCGCCAGGGCGACGTCAACTTCGTCGTCAATGGCGAGAAGGAGAGCTTCGCCCAGGGCTTCGCCCGCGTGCACGGCCCCAGCGTCTGTGCCATCGCCTTCCGCGTGAAGAACGCGGCCCGCGCCTACAAGCGGGCGCTCTCGCTCGGCGCCTGGGGCGTCGAGAACAAGGTCGGGCCGATGGAACTCAACATCCCGGCGATCAAGGGCATCGGCGACTCGCTGATCTATCTGGTCGACCGCTACGGCGAGAAGGGCAGCATCTACGATGTCGATTTCGAGTTCCTGTCGGGCGTCGAGCACAACCCCAAGGGCGTGGGCCTCACCTATATCGATCATCTGACCCACAACGTGCATCGCGGCCGCATGGACGAGTGGGCGTCCTTCTACGAGCGGCTCTTCAATTTCCGCGAGATTCGCTATTTCGACATCGAAGGCAAGCTGACAGGGCTGAAATCGAAGGCGATGACCAGCCCGTGCGGCAAGATCCGCATCCCGATCAACGAAAGCACCGACGACAAGTCGCAGATCCAGGAATATCTCTCGGCCTATCACGGCGAGGGCATCCAGCACATCGCGCTCGGCACCGGCGACATCTACGAGACCGTCGAGACGCTCAAGATCAAGGGCGTGCCGTTCCAGACCGTGCCCGACACCTATTACGAGCAGATCGACAAGCGCCTGCCGGGCCATGGCGAGGATCTCAAGCGTCTGGCAGCCGACCGCATCCTGATCGACGGCGCCCCGACCGAGGGAGGCGGGCTCCTGCTGCAGATCTTCACCCAGACGGTGATCGGACCCATCTTCTTCGAGATCATCCAGCGCCGCGGCAACGAGGGCTTTGGCGAGGGTAATTTCCGCGCCCTGTTCGAGTCGATCGAACTCGACCAGATTCGCCGCGGCGTTCTCAAAGCCTAGGAGGAAACCATGGCCAAGAACTGGATTCCGCTGCGCCAGGTCGAGGGCACCGCCTCGCGCCAGGCCCATGTCCGCCTGCCCGAAGGCACCTTCGAGCGCGAGATCAGCAAGGAGGGCTTCTTCGGCCCCTCGGCGCAATTCCATCACAAGCACAAGCCGACCGATTGGGTCGAGTTCGACGGGCCGATCCGGCCGCGCGCGCTTGACCTCAACAAGATGACGACGCCCAAGGGCAATCCGTGGATGGCCCCGCTCGTCATGGGCAACGCCCATCTGCAGATGCGCATCTGGCGCCTGGAGAAGGCCATGACCGAGCTGGCGCGCAACAGCGACGGCGACCAGCTCCTGTTCATCCATGAAGGCGCCGGCGCCTTGTTCTGCGACTACGGCCACCTCGACTACAGCGAGGGCGATTACCTCGTGATCCCGCGCGGCACGATGTGGCGGCTGGAGCCCGCCAAGCCCACCGTGTCGCTGATGGTCGAGGCCACCAACGACCACTTCACCCTACCGGAGAAGGGGCTGGTCGGCCGCCACGCCATCTTCGATCCTGCGATACTCGACACGCCGCATATCGATGACGCCTTCCGCGCCCAGCAGGACGAGCGCACCTGGAAGGTGTCGGTGAAGCGCCGCAACAAGCTCTCGACCGTGACTTTCCCGTTCAACCCGCTCGATGCGATCGGCTGGCACGGCGACTTGAGCGTCGTGCGCATCAACTGGCGTGATCTGAGGCCGCTGATGAGCCATCGCGCCCATCTGCCGCCGTCGGCGCATACTACTTTTGTCGCCGGACGCTTCGTCGTCTGCACCTTCGTGCCGCGCCCACTCGAGAGCGATCCAGAGGCGTTGCGCTTGCCGTTCTTCCACAACAACGACGATTTCGAAGAAGTGATCTTCTATCACAAAGGCAGCTTCTTCAGCCGCGACAACATCCATCCCGGCATGATGACGGTGCATCCCACCGGCTTCACTCATGGCCCGCATCCCAAGGCCTTCAATGCGGCCACAAAGGGCGGCAAGACCGAGACCGACGAAGTCGCGGTGATGATCGACACGCGCGATGCGATAGATGTTGCCGACATGCCGGCCGGCGTGGAGTTCGAGGGCTATGTGAAATCGTGGCGGCCGACCGACGTAAAGCAGGCGGCGGAGTAGGGAAGCATAGCAATGAAACTGGCAACGCTGAAGGAAGGCGGCCGTGACGGCACGCTGATCGTGGTCAACCGCGAGCTGACGCGTGCGGTCCGGGCCACGAATGTGGCGCCGACGCTGCAGCGGGCGCTCGACGACTGGTCGGAGATCGGGCCGCGCCTGCGGGCGCTTGCCGAGCAGCTTGCCGACGACAAGGCGCCGGGTTCCTTCGAGCTCGACAGCACCGCTTTGGCCGCGCCGCTGCCGCGCGCCTACCAGTGGGTGGACGGCTCGGCCTACGTTGTTCACGTCGAGCTGGTGCGCAAGGCCCGCGGCGTCGAGATGCCGCCCTCCTTCTGGACCGATCCGCTGATGTATCAGGGCGGCTCCGACTCCTTCGTCGGATCGACCGACGAGATCGAAGCCGGTGACGAGGCATGGGGCATCGACTTCGAAGGCGAGATCGCGGTGTTTGTCGACGATGTGCCGATGGGCACGTCCGCCGCCGCGGCGCGCAAGCATATCAAGCTCGTCACGATCCTGAACGACGTGTCGCTGCGCAATCTGATACCGGCCGAACTCAACAAGGGCTTCGGCTTCCTTCATGGCAAGCCCGCCACGGCCTTCGCGCCAGTGGCGGTGACGCCCGACGAGTTGGGCGATGTCTGGGATGGCGCGAGGATCAATCTGCCGTTGCTCTCGACGCTGAACGGCAAGGAATTCGGCCATCCCAATGCCGCCACCGATCTCACGTTCGATTTCGGGCAGCTCATCGCCCATGCCGCCAAGACCCGTCACCTCGAGGCCGGGACCGTCATCGGCTCGGGGACGGTCGCCAATCGGGACGCGGCCGCCGGCTGCTCCTGCATCGCCGAGCGGCGGGTGCGCGAGACGATCGAAAAGGGCAATCCTGTGACGCCGTTCATGAAATTCGGCGACCAGATCCGAATCGAGATGTTCGATCGCAGTGGCAGGTCGATTTTCGGTGCCATCGACCAGAAGGTCGTGCGTTACACGCCGCCAGCCTAAGCCATGCTAGAGTGATCGCCGGAGGCGGTCATGAAGCTCATCGGCTATTTTCGTTCATCGGCGGCGTATCGCGTGCGGATCGCGCTCAATCTCAAGGGCATTGTGGTCGAGCATGCCTCGCGGCACCTGCGCAAGGGCGAGCAGAGGGCACCGGATTACGCCGCCATCAACCCGCAGAAGCTGGTGCCGACTTTGGTGCTCGATTCGGGCGAGGTGCTGACCCAGTCGCTCGCCATTCTCGAATATCTGGAGGAAACCCATCCCCAGCCGCTCTTGCTGCCCAAGGATCCGGTCGGCAGGGCGCGCGTGCGGGCGTTGGCGCTCATTCCGACGGCCGACATTCATCCCATCCAGAATCTGCGCGTGATGGGCTATCTGCGCGAGAGATTCGGGCAGACCGAGGAGAGCGCCTTCGCCTGGTCGCGCCACTGGATCGAGACGGGCTTCGACGCCTACGAGGCATCGATTGCAAATGATCCCAGGACCGGCGCCTTCAGCCACGGCGACTCGCCGACCATGGCCGATCTCTGTCTCATTCCTCAGGTCTTCAATGCCGCGCGCTTCAAGGTCGACATGAAGAAATACCCGACCATCCAGCGCATCTACGACACCTGCATGAAGCATCCGGCCTTCGACGCCGCCCAACCCGCCAAGCAGCCGGACGCCGAGGCGTGAAGAAAGGCGTTATCGCGGGCCTCGTTGCGATCGCCCTAGTTGGCATCGGCGCGGCGGCCGTGCCGGCCCTGCAGGAATATGCGGCGGCGCGCATCAAGGTGGAAATCGAACGCGACGGCACCACGACGGTAGGTCGGGTCGAGGTCGGTCTTTTCGGCCGCCGGGTCGCGCTGACGGATGTCAAGTCCAGCCATGCTGCCGGATTGTCCGTGGGCCACTGGGAAGCCTCAGGTCTCAGTTGGCCACTCGCGGAATTGATGCGGGGACACATGCCGTTGGCCAGCTTCCGGTGGGGTGAACCTCTGCAGGCGGATCGCGTCGAGCTGAAGGACCTGCGCGCCGGCAATCACGGGACGGGTGGGATATGGAAGGTGGACTCGCTTGTTCTCGAAGGGCTCGGCCTGGCGCGTTTCGACGTTGACGACGCCGGTCCGTACGGTCCCGTCGTTCTCGTGGCCCGGACCTTGAATGCACTTTCGGTGCGCCGCCTGGAGCTTCACGGCGCGGCCATCGCCTTGCCTGGGAGCAGTGACACGTTCGGCGTGGCGACGGTTGTCGCGGAGCGCTACGAGGGCGGCCGTATGGCCACGATGGTCATCGGCGGGATCGAGGTGACGGCGAGTGAAAGCCGTGCGCCGTTGTTTCGGGTGGCCGACGTTGCAGTCGGCGGCCTCGATGTTCGTCGGAGCCTGGTTGCTTTGTCGTCGACCGATTGGGGTCCCAATGCCTCGATCGGACAGATCCGGGTTGAACACGCCAACGTCTCGGGTTTCAGCGGCGATATCCTGGCGCGATACGGGGTATCGCTCGGCTCGATAAACATCGACACGGTGCATGAAAGCGACAAGGTCAGCCGCTCGCGCACCCGCATTGACGGCTTCGTGCTGGCGCCGCCGCTGCGCAACATGGAAAGCTTGAAATTGCGCCTGGCGCTGCAGGCGATGGGGCTGCGGGAACTCAAGCTGGGCTTCGATTGCGCGGGCACGGAGGATCGCGCGCGAGCCGAGGTCACGATCGACCGCTGTACTCTCACCGGCCCCGACCTCGCCGAGGTCAATTTCACCGGCCGGATCACCGGAGCCGACGAAGCGTTCTGGCACGCCGTTGATGACGGCGATTTCGCCGCCTTCTACGAATCGAAGGCAGCCCTCGCTTCGGCCCGACTGGTGCTGGCCGATCGGAGCCTGCTGGAACGTGCGCTCAAGGCGCTTGCAACGACGACGGGACAGCCGATATCGGCAACCAGGGCCAGTCTGGCGCGCGACATCAGGCGTTTCCAGCCGGCGGGCGTGCTGATTACCCAGGGTCTGGAGCAGGTTCTCGACTCGACCGCCCGTTTCGTCGAACAGGGCGGTACGCTCACGTTCGATGCCCGGCCCGATCCGCCGCTCGCAATCGACAGGATCGACTACCTGACCAGCCCGGGCTCCGATCTGGTGAATGCACTTGGCCTGTCGGCGACCCTCGCGCGCTAACGCTTGCGGGCGTCGGCAATCAACTGCTTCAGCGCGGCCGCGTCGACGGCGCCGGGAACGAACTGGTCACCAATCACGAACGCCGGTGTGCCACGGACGCCCAGCGCGCCGGCCAGCGCCATGTTGCGATCGATGAGCTGCTTGAACTTGGGGTCTTCCATGTCCTTTTCGAGCAGGGCGACGTCGAGGCCGACGGACGCAGCGATCTCGAGGATGCGCGCGCGATCGAGCTTGCCGCTGAACTCCATCAACGCATCGTGGAACGCGAGATGCTTGCCCTGCTTGACCGCGGCCATTGCCGCGAGGGCCGCAATACGCGACGGCTCGCCCAGGATCGGCAGGTCCTTGTAGATCACCTTGACCTTGCCGTCGGCGGCCACCACCGACTTCACCGCCTGGTGGGCGCGCTTGCAGTAGGGGCACTGATAGTCGTTGAAATCGACGATGACGACATCGCCGTTGGCATTGCCGCTGGCCGGGCTGTCGGGGTCGGCCAGCAACTCGGCCTTGTGCTGGCTGATAGCCTTCTGCGCCACTGCATCGCGCTGACTGTCCTGCTTGCGCTCGAACTCCTGCATCGCCTCGACCAGTACTTCCGGGTTGCCGATCAGGTAGTCCCGAACCCTCCTGCCGAATGCTGCCTTGTCACCGGTATCCGCGGTCGCGACCGGCGTGGCGACACTGGCGGGCTTGGCGGTGCCCATGGCGAGGAGCGCGCCGCCGCCGACCAGGACGGCGCAAAGAACGAGAAGGATCGAACGCATTGTCAGGAACTCCAGAAGGAGAGGTGAGGGGCCGGTAGTGTGGCGCGAGTGGCCACTTATTTGCGCGGCCGTGTGTTTATGTACGCCTTGATGTCTTGGGCGCGCTGCCACGCCGGCGTCCCGGGTTGCAGGCTGCGTTCGGCGGCGGCGGCATGCGACTGCGCCTCGGAGCGTTGTCCCCGCAGGATCGCCATTTCAGCGCGGGCGAGCGAGGTCATGCCGGCGTTGTTCTGCTTGGAATAGGCGGCTGCCAGCAATCGCCAGAGTTCGAACGAACCCGATTCCTGTTGCACGGCGAGTTCGAGATTGCGAATGGCCTCGCGGTCGTTCTCCGGATTGTTGGTATCGAGAAGAGCGCGGGCCAGATCGATCTTCAGGATTCCGACCGCGGGCAGCAGTTGGACCGCACGGCGGTAAGACGTGACGGACTCGGCGGCACGGCCGTTCTCGTACAACATCTGGCCCTTGACCTCGTGGAAATAGGGGTCGTTGGGATATTCCTTCAGCAGGCCATCTATGGTGAGCAGCGCCGAACCAAGCGAGCCCTTGCGATAGAGTGCAATGGCACGGGCATAGCGTGCCGGCACCGAACGGTCGGCTTCGCTGAAGCGCTGCAGGGCAATGTCCGGGGCGACGAAGCCGTAGAGCTTTGCGACCATGCGGTGATGCATGTCGAGGAACTTGGGCGTGTCGGGCGTATTGGCATAGGGCGACCGCGCGGCTGCTTCCTCGAACGCCGAGATCCGTTCGGGCGTCAGCGGATGGGTCGTGAGATAGGGGTCGCGCTGCGTTATCGCCATGCGCTCTTCCTTCAGCATGGTGCGCAGGAATTGGACCGAGCCCTTCGGCGACTGGCCGGTCTTCTGGAGATAGCTCATCGCCGCCTGGTCGGCTGCAGATTCCTGTGTCTGCGAATATTTGAGGAAGGACATGACCGACCCCGGCGCCTTCGTGGCGCCCCCGGTTGGGCCGCCTCTGCCGCCGCCGCTGCCCGACACCGCACCGCTTGCCATCGCGCCACCAGCGAGGATCGTCTCCAGGATCTGCATGGTCGACAAGGCTCGCAGTTCCTCCTGCATGCGGATCAAGTGTCCGCCGGCGATATGACCGCTCTCGTGTGCCATGACGCCGATCAGTTGGTTGGGCGTCTCGGTCCGCATGATCAGGCCGGTATTTATGAAGATCCGCTGGCCACCGGCTACGAAAGCGTTGAGGGAACCGTCCTGGACGATCATGATCTCGACCGCGTTGGGGTCAAGGCCGGCAGCCTTCCAGATCGGGATGACGAAAGTCCGGATGGTGTTTTCGATCTCGGCGTCGCGTATGAGATTAAGCCGCTGGGCGTAGGCAGCATGAAGCGGCGCCAGCGCAAGCAGCGGGAGGCAGATGAGGATGGCGATGCGTTTGAACACGGGCAGCACTGGTTGCAAACAGGCTAGGAACGCGCGGCGGCCACGTCAATTGCGCAGCTTGGCGCTGGTTGGCGTTCTTTTGCTGTCGGCTTGTGGCAGAAGTGAGACGGATCGGACAAGCGACGCAGCCGACAACGCCGCCAACCCAGCCGGGAAAGTCCCCGGGCAACGCGGCCTGTCGGGCATTTTCCGGGGCGCTACCTTTGCCGCCGTGTCGGCCGATGAGAGCCGGGCCGCGGAGGTCGGTCGTGAGGTCCTGTTGGGCGGTGGCAACGCGACCGATGCCGCAATTGCCATGTATTTCGCTCTTTCCGTCACGTTGCCGTCGGCGTCCGGGCTGGGCGCCTCAGGTGCCTGTGTTGTGCATAATTCCAAGACTCAGAAGGCCGAATCCTTCGTGTTCGCTCCTGTCGCAGCGCCCGGCCCGATCAACGGCGTGTCGTTCACCGTCCCCAGCAGCGTGCGGGCCATGACGCTGATGCACGTTCGTCACGGCCAGGTACGTTGGGAGCAGGTCGTCTCGCCGGGCGAGCGTCTGGCGCGCTTTGGCGTGCCGGTGTCGCGGGCTCTGGCGCGCGATCTCCAGGCTGGAGGCGCGGCCCTGTCCGGCGATCGCGAAGCGCTTCGCGTTTTCGGCAAGGCTGGCGGCGGCCTGCTCTCGGAGGGAGATCGTTGGGTGCAGTCCGAGCTCGCGGGCACCTTGGGCACGATCCGGGCGCGCGGCGGCGTCGACTTTTTCCAGGGCACATTCGCACGCAGTCTGTCGGAGCAAGTCTCGCAGATGGGGGGCAGTCTGACGCTTGAAGCCTTGCGCAACGCGGTACCCCAGGCGGGGCCGCCCGCCGGCGAAGCCTATGGCCGCCAGCGCATCTATGTGGCGCCGCCGCCGATGGCGGGCGCTTCTGCCCTGGCGGGTTGGCGCGGTCAGGCGCCGGCTGGCGGCACGCCGGTCGATTCAGCCGGCTTCGCCGGCCTGGCGGCGGTCGACGGCAACGGCGGCGCCGCTGCCTGCAGCCTGTCCATGGGGCAGTTGTTCGGAGCACGGGTCGTGGTGCACGGAACGGGCATCCTACTCGGCGCGCCGACGCCTGACGCCGCATCCGTGAGCCCGATGATCATCGCCTATCCCAGCAGCGGAGAGTTCACTTTCGCCGGTGCGGGCGGCGGGGCGGCGACGGCGGCCCAGGCGACGGGCGCCGTGGCGCGCGCTACGATCGAGGCCGGGCAGAACGTCAACTCGGTGCTGGCCGCGCGCCGGGGCCAGGGTGGCTATGTCAACGCCATTGCCTGTCCCAGCGGGCTGCGCAGCAGTGCCGCCACATGCCAGAGCGGCATCGACCCGGCGGGCGCCGGGCTCGCGCTGATCGCCGTCGAACGGTAGGCCGGCGGGCACATGTCAGGAAAGCTGTCGCGCCGCTCTGGCGCCGTCGATCCGTTCATCGTCATGGACGTCATGGCGGCGGCAGCGGAAAAGGAAGCTGCCGGCGAGACGGTCATCCATCTCGAGGTCGGCCAGCCCAGCACACCAGCGCCCAAAGGCGCGCTGGAGGCCGCCCGCGCGGCGCTCGACTCGGACCGCATCGGCTACGTCGCGGCGCTCGGCATACCGGCTCTGCGCGAGCGCATCGCGCGCCATTATCGGGAATTCTATGGTGCCGATGTTCCGGCCGAGCGGGTGATCGTGACCACCGGTTCGTCGGGCGGCTTTCCACTGGTGTTTCTGGCGAGCTTCGATCCCGGCGATCGGGTGGCGCTGGCAGCACCGGGCTATCCCGCCTACCGCAACATCCTGGCGGCCCTCAATCTCGAGGCCGTCGACCTGCCGACTTCGGCCGCCGATCGCTTTCAGCCGACCGTCGAGGCGCTGGAGAAGGCCGGACGGATCGATGGCCTGATCCTGGCCAGCCCGTCCAACCCCACCGGCACGATGGTGAATCGCGCCGAACTGACGGCGCTCGCGGAGTGGTGCAATCGCAACGGCGTGCGGCTGATCTCCGACGAGATCTATCACGGCATCGTCTATGAGGGCGAAACGCACTCGGCGGTCGAGACGTCGGACAGCGCGATCGTGGTCAATAGCTTCTCGAAGTACTTCTCGATGACCGGCTGGCGGGTCGGCTGGCTGGTCGTGCCGCCCGACCTTGTCCGGCCCATCGAGCGGCTGACGCAGAATTTCTTCATCTCGGTTCCAACTCTGTCGCAGCATGCCGCGCTGGCGGCCTTCGAGTGCCGCGATGAACTCGATGGTCATGTCCGCCGTTACCGCACCAACCGGGATCTGCTGATGGCGGGGCTGCCGCAGGCCGGCCTCGACCGTCTGACTCCGGCGCAAGGCGCCTTTTACATCTATGCCGACGTTTCGCACCTCACCAACGACAGCCGGGAGTTCTGCAGCCGCATGCTGCGCGAGACCGGCGTCGCAACGACGCCCGGTGTCGATTTCGATCGCGCGCGGGGCGCCGGCACGCTGCGCATTTCGTTTGCCGGATCGACCGCGGAAATGGACGAGGCCGTACGCCGGCTCAAGGCATGGCGGCGGGTATGACGAGACTGTCGGCAACCGCTGCGCTTCTCGCCCTGATCGCGACCAGCCCCGCGCTGGCGCAAGGTGGAGCGAGCTTCGATTGCGCCAAGACCTCGAGTGCTATCGAACGGGCGATTTGCAAGAATCCCGAACTCGCCAGGGCCGACCGTGAAATGGCGGCGATCTATTCGGCGCTGGCGGCCAAGCTCACCGGCCCGGCGAAGGATCATCTGGCCAAGGATCAGGTGCGCTGGGTCGGCAATCGTAACCGAGCCTGCAGCGGTGACGCTGCCGCGATCACCGATTGCCTCAAGGTGCGCTACGCCGCACGGACCGGGAATCTCAAGGTGCTGGCCGACGGTGTTTATCCGTCCGTCAGCGAGCACGCCGTCTACAAGGCCGGCAAGGTCGGCAAGATCACTTACTCCATCGACGCGCGTTATCCCCAATTCGATGGCACGACTGCCAATTTTTCCGCCGTCAACCGGACCTTTGCGGACGATGCGAAGAAGAGCGACGAGGACGGCACGCCGAAGGCCGACTCTGGTGTCGGGCGCGAGCAGACGTGGTCCTATGAACAGGCCTTCGCGTTGCGCCGGCCGAGTAGCAGCGCCATCACGGTCGCCATCGATTTCTACGGTTATAGCGGTGGGGCCCACGGCTTCGGCGGCACGGCGTGCGTGCTGGTCGACCTGCAGACGGGCAAATCGGTGGAGCCGGACGGCGTGTTCGCATCGGGTGATGCGTGGCTGAAGCTGATGGTCGGAATCGTCACGGCCGATCTCAAGAAGCAGTTCGTCAAGAATCCGGGCTTCGACGATGCGCTCGAACCCGCGAAACTGGCCGAGATTCTGCGCGACCCCAGCCACTACTGCTGGCGCACCGACCGGCTAGAACTGATTTTCAACGCCTACGACGTCGGGCCTTACTCGGCCGGGGCGTACCAGGTCGTGGTTCCCTACAGCCGCCTGCGGCCGCTCTTCCGTATTGACGGGCCGCTCGCCCGCTAGTGCAGCCTGCGCCGGTCGCGCGTCGTGGCCGAGGCCGCTGTCGACGTCGGCTGGCGGGTCTCGACCGAGGGGACCGGGCCGGAATGGTGGCCGATGATGTGCCATCCACCGCTCGATCGGGTGAAGCTGTTGGTCGCCATGAGCTGCACGTTGGGAAGAATTTCGCGACAGACCACGAGGGCGAGGCCGGGGCGTCCCACCACCCATTCCTCCGTGCAGCGCACACGGGGCGCTTCGGGATGGCGCATGATGGCCCGCCAGCTCGCCATGATCTCGGCCCGTTCGTGCAATGCAGCCTGGCCGGGATGCAGGCAGACCACGGATCCGGTCGGTGACCAAAGCAGATCCATCGCGTCGGCGTCGCGGTCGTTGAAGGCGCGATAAAATGCGCGGTTGGCCGCGAGCACGGCATCGCGTTCCTCGTCGTCGAATTCCGCCAGGAGTGGCGGCAAGCGGGGCGGGCGGCGTGGCATTCGACCCTCGAAACTCCCTGGTTGCGTCACCTAGGATTAGCCGACACAGAAGAAGCATCCAACAGCCGAGAACGACGATGTCCATTCCCAAGCTCGAATTCCCGCCGTTCCATCTGCCCCCCGAGGCCGAGGCCTTGCGCGCCGAAGTGCGCTCCTTCCTCCGGGAGACGCTGCCGACGGTCAAGACCGAGGACCGCTTCTCGAGCTGGAACACGCGCTCCTCCGACTTCAGCAAGGCGCTGGGCAAGCGCGGCTGGATCGGCATCACCTGGCCCAAGCAGTACGGCGGCAGCGAGCGCAGCTTCCTCGACCGCTACGTCGTCACCGAGGAACTGCTGGGCAACGGCGCCCCGGCCGGCGCGCATTGGGTGGCGGACCGCCAGTCCGGCCCGCTGCTGCTGCGATTCGGCAGCGAGGAGCAGCGCCAGGCCATCCTGCCGCGCATCACCGCCGGCGAATGCTATTTCTCGATCGGCATGAGCGAGCCCGATTCGGGCTCCGACCTCGCGTCGGTGCGGACCCGCGCCGAACCGGTGCCGGGTGGCTTCCGCGTCAACGGCACCAAGGTCTGGACCTCGGGGGCCCACCGCAACCACTACTGCATCACCCTGGTGCGCACCTCGGGCCAGCACGGCGACCGCCACAAGGGCCTGAGCCAGCTGCTGGTCGATCTCAAGACGCCGGGCATTACCATCCGCCCGATCATCAACCTCGCTGGCCGCCATGACTGGAACGAGGTCACGTTCAACGACTGCTTCATCCCGGAGAGCTGCCTGATCGGCAACGAGGGTGACGGTTGGCTGCAGGTCACCAGCGAACTCGCCTTCGAAAGAAGCGGCCCCGAACGCTTCATGCAGAACTTCCACGTGCTGCGCGAGCTGGTGCGCGTGCTGGGCCGCCAGCCGGCCAAGCGCGCGGGCGCCATCCTCGGCCGCATCGTCGCCAGGCTGTGGACGTTGCGCCAGATGTCGGTCGCGGTCGCAGGCATGATGCAGGGCGGCAAGTCGCCCGCCATCGAGGCGGCGCTGGTGAAGGACCTCGGCACGATCTACCAGCAGGACCTGCCGGAGATCGCCCGCGTCCTGGCGGAGTCCGACGCCACCACCGAGGACGACATGGCCGATTTCCTCGACGTCGCCCAGTACGCCACCATGATGGCGCCCTCGTACACGATCCAGGGCGGCACCACCCAGGTTCTGCGCGGCATCGTCGCCCGCGGCCTTGGCCTGCGTTGAGGAGACCGACGATGGATCACGACACGCGCGAGATGCTGCTCGACACCGCCGGCCGCTTCTTTTCCGAGCGCTGCGGCAAGGACATCGTGAACGGAGTCGAAAAGGGCGTGTGGCCCGCCGACTTCTGGAAGGAAAGCGAGGAGATGGGCCTGCCGCTCACCGCCGTACCCGAGGACAAGGGCGGAGTGGGCGGCACTCTGGCCGACATGATGGCGGTGCTTCGATTGGCCGGTGCCAATGCCGTGCCGGTGCCGTTGGCCGAGACCGCGCTTGCCAACCTGCTGGTTGCGGCAGCTGGCGGCACGCCGGTGCCGGGCCCGGCCACGATCGCCCTGGGTGGCCTCGCGTTCAACAACGGCCGGCTCTCGGGCAAGGTCGAGCGTGTGCCGTTCGCCAGCGTTGCCGATCGCTTCGTCTCGGTCGCCAACTCGGGCGGCAAGCCCGTCATGGTCGTGGTCACCAAGGCCAATGCCAAAGTGACAGCCAAGCCCAGCCATGCCGGCGAGCCCTACGGTGCCGTCGCCTTCGAAAATGCCGTCTGCGAGTTCTCCGGCGCCTCGGCGGTGACGGCCGAGCGGGCGCTCGAGCTCGCGGCGCTGGCGCGCGCGATGCAGATGGCGGGTGCGGCCGACAAGGTCCTGGCCACCACCGTGGAATACTCCAAGCAGCGCGTGCAGTTCGGTCGCTCGATCTCGACCTTCCAGGCGATCCAGCACATGCTGGCTGAGCTTGCGAGCTGCGTGGCCGCCACCATCGCCTCGGCCGAGGCCGCCTCGCGTGACGCCGACGAGGGCGGCCTGGCCGACGGCGGCAGCTTTTCGATCGCGGCGGCCAAGACCCAGGCCTCCGACTTTGCCCAACGGATCGCTGCCATCTCGCACCAGTCGATGGGCGCCATGGGTTTTACCCACGAACACATCCTCCATCACTACACGCGCAGGCTCTGGGTGTGGCGGCGCGATTTCGGCAGCGAGAGCTTCTGGGGCGAGAAGATCGGTGCCGCCGTCGCCAAGGCTGGGCCGCAGGCGCTGTGGCCGTCACTGACGTCGAGCAATTACGCGGCCTAGTGACGGCCTGCCTTCACGGTTGCGGTAAAACCGGATAGAAACACCTTGGCGGGCAAGGCCCTGCCAGGGGGAAAGTCGATGTCTGCACTACGCTCGATCGTTCTCGCGGTTGGCCTCGTGTGCTCGGCGATTGCCACCGCGGGCGCGCAGGCGCCGGCCGCGCCGCCACCGGGCATGACGCAGCAGCAGTTCGACTCGCTGGTTGAGGCCATCAGCAACTCGGTGACCGAGAAGCTGAAGGCCGAAGGCGTCATCGCCGCGCCGGCGCCCGCAGCGCCTGCCCCCGCGGCCGCTCCGGCGAGTTCCAAGTCCAAGGCCACTCCGCCTGCGCCGACCATCGTGCGCACGCCGATCCCCGAGGGGCCGGGCGCCTTCGCCGTTTTCATCGAGCGCGCCGGCAAGGTCGTGCGCGCCATCCCGGTGCTCGGCACCCATCTCGCTTCCATTCCCGGCCTGCTCGACCAGAGCGAGAAGGGCGGTCGTGGTACGTCCGCCTTCCTCCTGCTGCTGGGCCTGGTCGCCGTCGCGGCGGTCGTAGCCGAAGCGGTGCTGCGCGCCCTCATGACCCGGTTCCGCCATCGCCTCGCCGACGGCGCCCGCCCCGAGCAGGGCCTGCGCTCGCTCGCGCATCTCGGCCTGCTGGCGCTGCTCGACGGGCTGGGAGTCTTCGCCGTCTGGGTGATCTGCAATGCCGCGATCGGCGCCTGGTTCACCGGCCCGACCGGCCAGGACAGGCTCGCCGCCGCGATCCTCGACGGCATCTTCCACTGGCGCCTCTACGTGTTCCTGTTCCTGATCGTCCTGCGGCCGGCTCTGCCGCAGGCCAGGCTCTGCGACGCCACCGACCACGACGCGCGCGCCATGTATGTCCGCATCGAAGCGGTGATGTTGCTGATCATCCTGGCGCGTATCCTGGGCCAGGTGTTGATGGCCATCGGCACGCCGCAGCCCGCGATGGCCGCCTACCAGGTGATCGGCGCCATGGTTTACGTCTCGGCCTTCATCTGGCTGGTGCGCGGCTCGCGCGACGCTGCCGCCCAATGGTTCGGCGGCCTCGGCAAGGCCGCACCCCTGGCCGGTGCCCTCGGCCGCAACTGGGTGCCGGTCGGTGTCACCTTCTTCGCAGCCCTTGGCCTCACCCAGATCTACGGCGCCGTCTCGGGCCTCACCCATGTCACGAGTGCCATGCTGCTGACCGTCGTGCTCGTGGTCGGCGTGCTGTTGTTCGAGACCTTCATGCAGGCCTTCGTGCGCAGGCTCGATTCGCAGCTCGAGGGCCGCACGCCGGCCGGCGACGCCCCCAAGCTGCCCGACGTTGTGGCGCGCTGCATCCGCGTGGCCGTGCTGATCGGCGTCGCCGTCACCATCGCCGAAAGCTGGGTCGTCCAGGTGCTGGCGCTCGCGGACGAGGACCAATGGGCCACGATCACGCGGTCCTCGCGCACCGCCGGCTTCACCCTGTTCCTGGCCTTCGTCCTGTGGGAGCTCTTCAAGTATTCGACCGATCCCTACATGGCGCGCAAGAACAAGGACGCGGCCGCCGCGATCGCCGACGGCGACGCCGCGGGGCCGCCGGCCTCGCGCATCAGCACCATGATGCCGCTGATGCGCATGACGGCGGCGGTGCTGATCGGCGTTGTCGCCGTGATGGTGGCGCTGGAATCCTTCGGCGTGAACATCACGCCGCTGATCGCCGGCGCCTCGGTCTTCGGCATCGCCATCTCCTTCGGCAGCCAGACCCTGGTGAAGGACATCGTCTCGGGCATCTTCTACTTGTCCGACGACGCCTTCCGCGTCGGCGAATACATCGACTGCGGCAAGGCCAAGGGCACGGTCGAGGGCTTCACGCTCCGTTCGATCAAGCTGCGCCATCAGAACGGGCAGGTTCACACCATCCCGTTCGGCCAACTCGGCCAGATCACCAACTTCAGCCGCGACTGGATCACGGTGAAGTTCAACATGCGCTTCGCCGGCGGCACCGACATCGAGAAGCTGCGCAAGGCGGCCAAGAAGATCGGTACCGACATTGCCGAGATGCCGGCCTTCAAGGCCGACTTGCTGGCGCCCTTCAAGATGCAGGGCGTGGCCGATGTCGCCGAGAACGCGCTGCTGGTCCGCTTCAAGTTCACCGCCCGGCCCGGCAATCCCGCCGCCATCCAGCGCGAGGCGGTCAAGCGCATGTTCAACACCTTTCCGGCGATGGGCATCGAGTTTGCCAGGGAAGGCGCGGCCGTGGTGGTGAACACCGGCGGAACGACGATGGAGCCGGCCTCGGCCGCCGCCGGTCAGGCCGAACCCGAGACGCCGCCGGCCGCACCGGCCAAGGCGGCTGCGGAGTAGCGGCACACGAAGTGTGCCGCGAAACGCCGCCAGCTGTACCGGAGCGTGTGCCGCGCCCGTCCGAAACGGACGCCGCTTCAACGACTTGCCTCGACCTTCCGGTACAGCGCCGCGTGCGTTCCAGCACAGGCCCGAATCGCGGGCCTGTCAAAAAAGTCGACCGTCCCGAACACCGTGAACGACGACGGCAACACGGCCGGACGCCTGTTCATGGTGTTCTCTCCACGCAGATTGAGAGTCCGGTAAAACCGGCAAAACCCGTCCACGGGGTCCAAAAAGCCAGTGGCCGCATGGCATCGTCCATTGGCCCGGGACGACGGAGCGGGCTTGGCGGGGTTTCTCCCGGCTTTTGGGTCGATCCCCACGGAGCGGCCCTCCGGCGATCGACTGGTTGTTGCGCACCGCAGCGTTCGCTGCGGTCGGGTGGCCGGGCAGTACCGGTGTGAGGGTGCGCGGGTATGAACGACGGTCGCGTCATTTGCCGCGCCTCCCGGAACGGCCATAGTGGGGAGGCATCGGCTAGGTTCTTGATCGGGTAGCGCCGTGGCGCCGCCCCGGTTGGCACTTCAGGCCGGGTCCGAAGATGCTATGGCCCCTTGCATCACCCGGCGTGGAGATGGGCTGCCACCGGCCACGAAAAAGGCCGCTCCGGGCAAGTGACCGGGCGGCCCGTACAGAAGATGCACGTCGTGGCGACGATATCAGAAATATAGCCTGAAACCTGCTGAACTTGCAACTTCATGGTATGCCAGCACTGCCAGCACTTGCCTGCCCATGCGGTGTTGGAATTGGTCTCGCATGGCCGATCGTAGTTGTGGTACTTGGTGGTTATTCACTTGAGGTCGGTCACGATGGCACACCTGCACAGGAACGAATCGGGAGCCTTCACGCGCTCCTTTGTCGGAATCTTCGTGGCCGCCGCCACACTGCTGGCCGGCGGTGCTTGCAAAGCTGAAAGCATCAGCCTGACCGCGGCGTTGGCCAACCCGGCATGCAAGCTGCAAATCCAAGGCGTCACCGCCCTGCATATCGCCGGCAGCACTGCCTGCAGCAGTGTCACGGTGGCCGCGACCGATGTCACCCTGTTTACGGTCGCGACGCCCCTTGCCCCCGTCGTGATTGGATTGGGCGGCACCCTGGAGTTGCTGGACCAGACAATGTTCCTTTACGCCAGCTCCTTCCTTGTCCGGGATGGCGGCACGATGCAAGCCGGCACGGCGGCGGCTCCAATCAAAAATCAGATTACGATCTCGATGACTGGCAACCAGTCGGCAGCCCCGGCACCTCATGTTTCAGGCAGCACCCCTGTAGAGGCAATCTCAGCGGCGGCGGCCAACGTTCGCGACATCACCGTCATGGATGGCGGTGTGTTGGCTCTTTATGGCGGCAAGGGATTGTCGGCGACACCGAACGGCACCCAAAACAATCCGGCCAGGAATCCCATCTTCATCAACACCGTGTTCGGTACGAAGAGCTGGACCTATCTGGCGCGGCCTGCCGGGCCGGCCAAATATAACGACGCCGAGAATGTCAGCAGCCCTGTGCCTGCCGCTGCTCCCGATACAACCTTGACCTTGGCGACCGCTGTCGACTGGCAGGTCAACGATTGGATATCCGTCGCGACGACCAGCTTTTCGTCTCACCAGACCGAGATCGTGCAGATTTGCCAGATTGCTTCCGTTCCCAACCCGGAGACGTCAGCGCCCAAGCCGATTCCAGGAGTGCCTGCCACCGTGAGCCAGCTCACGTTGTGCAGTGCGACTAAATTGAAGCACTATCACTATGGTGGGCTTGCGCCGACGCCGGGGTTCTTCGGCGCCCAGACGACGCAATCCGTCGTGCCCGGCGGAAATCCAATCGATGTGAGCTTCCAGGCGAAGAGCTTCTACGATGACGCCGGTCGAAACTACGGCATTGACGAGCGTGCCGAAGTGGCGCTCCTGTCGCGGAACATCAAACTCAAGTCGGAAGCCGGTCTTCCCACCGATCAGAATCCGTACATGGGCGGGCATCTCGTCGCGATGGTCAGCGCCCACGACAAGCCTGCTCCAGTCCTGCAACTGGTCGGCGTGGAAATTGAAAAATTCGGACAGGCACTGGTCGGCCGCTACCCGGTCCATCTGCACCAATTGCCAACGCCCGCGACGATCCTGATCCAGGACGTCAGCGTGCACCACAGCTACAACAAATGCTTCGTGGTGCACGGCACTGCGAACGCCAATTTCTTCAACAACGTTTGTGTCCGCACGGTGGGTCAGGGCGTGTACCTGGAGGATGGCATCGGCATTACCGGCAATCAGTTCATGCGGAACTTCATCGCCGGCACGATGGCGGCCAATACCACCTATTCATACCCGCCGGCGGCGCCGAGCCAGTATTGGGATGGCGACAATCTGCAAAGGGCTTACAAGGACGTCAACTGGTATACCGTCAACCAGATCCCGGACACGTCCGCGTCAGGCGCCAACGGTAATATCGGCCCGGATGTGAGCTTCCCCGGTGGCTTCTGGGTCACCAATCTCGGCAATACCTTCGTCAACAATTCGGTTGCCGGTTGTCAGGCACAAGGCCGCGGATACTGGCTGCTGACGCAGAACGACCAGCGTTACGCCTACCCGGAATTCACCGGAAATCGCACGCATGGGTGCTACAACGGAATCGATACGAACGACGACACGGTGAATGCCGTGAATCCCGCGCCGACCATGAACGGTACGGCGAACGACCATGCCCCCGTGGTTCTGCTCAACGACAACACCGTCACCCGTTCACGAGACCGAGGGTTTTGGGGGCGGGGCATTTTCTTCAGCCTGCACAACAATCGGTTTGCCACCAACCCCTACGGCTTCGCATTGCTCGGTGGCGGCGGTCCTGAAGGCAATCTTCCCGGTTTCTGGGCGATGGCCCATCAAAATGTGATCGCCGGCATGACCCGCAACAACGTGGAGCGTTATCAGGGCTGTTCCTTCGGCACTGCACCAGTTTCGCCGCCCTATACCACCTGGCAAACGGAATGCACCGACGTAAACCTCGCTTCCACCGCGAGTTGGGGAAACTATCCAGACGATAAAATGAACATTCAGGGCTACAGCTACTATGACGGTCCGGCCCGTATCGAGCACAATCGCTTTGTGAATTTTCGTGTCGATCCCACCGGCATTCAAACCGATCCGGCAGCCCGGTTACTCACGAAGACTGACACAGGCTACATCAAAAGCGTTGGAAGCCAGGGCCAGCTGGAGGGGCCCACTGTGCCCGGCAAGGCCTACAACGGTTATGCAGGAGATCCCGCTACTGGCTGGATCCAATCGAACGCGCAAGCCGTTCCACCCACGCAGTACATCCGGAACAGCATCTGGGACAATGTAGACTTCAAGCATCAGGTCTACACGGAAGCGGTCAACATGGGCATCTTCAACGATGGCGACAAGACGACCGTGATCCTCGATAAGGACAGTCAGCTGAGCGGCTTGAAGGTGGTGACGGCCATGCATGCGAACCAGAGCGATGTGGTTCCGGTGTCGCTCAACAACCTAGACTACTACGCCACCGACTACACTGTCGATGAGCCCCACTCCAGTGGCCGCAACGATTTCCGGGCCACGTCGCTGATGAGCCCGCACAAATACGCCACGCTCAACATCGAATCGGTCACTGATCCGGGTGCCGGCTTTCGCGTCGAGATCAAGCGCGACATGGCAGTTTATGAAGACAACAACTATCCGTCCCTATTTCTGAACGGTCGTGGGCAGAATCAGATCTACGAGCCGTTTGTGATGGATCGGATGGGCTACACGGTCTACGGCAAGACCGGCATGGAACATCAGCCGGCGACCCAAAATACAGTCCCTTTCATGGATCGATTGCTGTTCAGTTATACGGACCCGGCCGTCAAAAAAGTGGGCCAGTATTTTGTCAATCGCATCGCGGTGTTTCAGAACGTCACGACGCCAGCGAACATCAAGGTTGGCCGAATACGCCGCCAATGGGGACAACAGTATACCGAACTGTGGCCACCCGGTTTCAAGCCCCCCGGCGCCGCCGGCACTTCTTGCGACGGGGTGTTCTTCGTGTTCTTCGACAATCAGTCCGCCAAGGAAGCGCGATGGACGGATTGCTTGCAGCGTGTGGATGGTAAGTGGATGTCGGCAGCAACCGATTGGTCGAGTTTCGATAAGGCGTTTGATGATTTGATGGGCGGTACCACAAGTGTGGCAGATTTCATCGCTAACCAGACCTATTATTACGACAAGACGAGCAGCATGCTCTATTTCTACATGATCGAAGACCAGCCGGTGCAGAGGCAGCCGGCACCCTACGGAACGTGTGGCGGTGACTATGCCGCCAACGTCGCGCAAGTTCAGCGGATCAAGAGCTTCAGCGATCCGCAGATCGTCAGGGCCGCGTTGGATGCCGCGTGTCTGGTGAGTGGTGGTGCTCCACAGCCGAGTGATCTCTTTACTTGCGGCGAAAATGGCTGCGCAGCCTACCTGGTGGACTTTTCAGGGGCCGGATTGGGACGCTTTGAGCAGGATATCAAGAGCGCCACCAATGCCAATCCAATCGTCATCACCAGTACTGTCAGCCCTCCCACGGGAGCGTTGGTAACCGTCTCCGGAGTGATGGGAAACACCGCTGCAAACGGGACATGGACTGTGACCCGGATCGACGACACCCGCTTCTCGCTCAATGGCTCGAAAGGCAGTAGCAGCGGGCGCTACACGTCCGGTGGAACTTGGCAAACAACGACGGCGCCGAGCCAGCCGCACCCGATTTCCCGTGAGGCCTATAAAAACTGGAACCAATTCAAATTTTTCTACGGGACATCCAAACAACAACCCAACGGGCTACCCGTTGTGGCTAACCTCGCCGTCGGCAACACCGCGCCGCCGCCGGATAACACGCCGCTGTCGGTCACCATGAAACCTGTTTATGGGCAACCTCCTCACCGGGGAGGCAATCTGATTACCTATCGCTTTTTGCCCCTGTCGGGGCGGCCAATTCCAGTGACGGAAAATTTCAGCTACCGGTGCGTCAAACGTCCGCCTTGGTCGCCGGTTAATGCTAGAGGCCACTATTCGTCCACTGGCGGACTTTATCCCGTGCAGCCCACCGTCTGCACGACGCCACATCACTGAAGGCAACACGCCTGCATCCGGTTTCCGCCCGCCGCCGACGTGCTAGTGTGCGCGCCAACAATTTCGGAGGGCAGTACGAGATGAGCGTGCGTGCGGGACGTGAGTTCTTGGCGATTCCGGGGCCGACGACGGTGCCGGACGAGGTGCTGCGGGCGATGCATCGCCCGGCGGTGGATATCTATTCCGGCCCGCTGCTGGCGCTGACCGACAGCCTGCTGCGCGACGTCGCCCGCGTGTTCAACACCAAGGGCCACGCCTACATCTACATCGCCAACGGCCATGGCGCCTGGGAGGCCACGCTCACCAACGTGCTGAGCAAGGGCGACAAGATCCTCGTGCTGGAGAGCGGTCGCTTCGCGATCGGCTGGGGCGACAATGCCCGCCGCATGGGCGTCGATGTCGAGGTGCTGAAGGGCGACATGCGCCGCGCCGTGCGGCCGGCCGAGGTCGAGGCGCGGCTCAAGGCCGACAAGGACGGCACCATCAAGGCCGTGCTGGTGGCGCAGATCGACACCGCGTCAGGCGTGGTGAACGACATCGAAGCGATCGGCAAGGCGATGCGCGCGGCCAAGCACGATGCGCTCTTGATGGTCGACGCGGTGGCCTCGCTCGGCTGCATGCCGTTCGAGATGGATGCCTGGGGCGTCGACGTCGCGATGTCGGGCTCGCAGAAGGGCATGATGACGCCGCCGGGCCTGGGCTTCGTCGCGGCCAACGACCGCGCGCGCGAGGTGCACAAGAAGGCGGGGCTGCGCACGCCCTACTGGGACTGGACCGAACGCGAAGGCGCGCAGCACTACCAGAAATACGCCGGCACGCCGCCCGAGCATCTGCTGTTCGGCCTGCGCGCGGCCCTCGACATGCTGTTCGAGGAGGGCCTCGATAACGTGCACCGGCGCCACCGGCTGCTGGCCGAAGCGGTGCGCCGCGCCGTCGGCATCTGGTCGGAGGGCCAGGCGATCAGCTTCAACATCATCGAGCAGGCCGAGCGTTCCGACTCGGTGACCTGTGTGCTGACCAACGGCCACGACCCCGAGGCGATCCGCGCCTATTGCAACAAGCAGTGCGGTGTGATTCTCGGTCACGGCATCGGCGATCTCTCCGGCAAGGCCTTCCGTGTCGCTCACATGGGCCACGTCAACGCCCCGATGGTCCTTGGCACGCTCGGTGTGATCGAGATGAGCCTTGGCGCGCTCGGTGTTCCCCATGGCAAGGGCGGCGCACAGGCGGCGATCGACTGGCTGAGCGACCAGGTGAAGGCCTAATCACCATCGCGTATACCCGGCCGCGGCCACGAGCGGCGCGATCTCCGAGCCGCTCTGCGGCTTGGTTGTGTTGTCACGTAAACCGAAAGACTGCAGCATTCGAGCACTTCTGTACCGATAGTCGGAGTATCTCGGCGTAAACCTTCACCCATCACGGGAGGTTTTGCAGATGTCCGCATCCGTCACACCCGCCCCCGCGTCTCCGTCCGATTTGCCCTGGTGGAAGGAACCCACCAAGGACCAGTGGTACGCCTACATCGCCGCCTGGCTCGGTTGGACGCTCGATGCGTTCGACTTCACCATCTTCCTGCTGATCATGCTGCCGATCAGCCAGGAGTTCGGTGTGCCGCTCACAGCGGTCGCCATCGTGTTCACGCTGACACTCTGGCTGAGGCTGGTCGGCGCTACGGCGGCCGGCTGGATGGGCGATCGAATGGGCCGCAAGACGCCTCTGATGATCTCCATCCTGTGGTACTCGCTCTGCAACTTCATCGCGGGCTTCTCGCCGACGTTCACCTTCCTGCTGGTTTTCCGCGCGCTGCTCGGCATCGGCATGGGGGCGGAATGGCCGGCCGGCGCGGCCCTCGCCATGGAGTCCTGGCCCGCCCGCTCGCGCGGCTTCATGAGCGGCATCCTGCAGGGCTCGTGGGGACTGGGCTTCGCACTTTCCGCCGCTGCCTATGGCCTGCTTTACGATGAGATTGGCTGGCGCGGCCTGCTGTGGATCGGAATCCTGCCGGCGTTCGTCGTGGTGTGGATCCGCTTCTTCGTCAAGGAGCCCGAAGTATGGGCCGAGAACAAGCGGCAGCAGGTCGAGAAGAAGGCCGAGGTGAAACTGCCGCTGTTCGTGATCTTCAAGCGCCAGCATCTCTACAACACGCTGACCGCCTGCGCCTGGATGGCATCGGCGTTCTGCGTCTACTACTCGATCTGGGCGCTGTTCTCGACCTACCTGCAGAAGGAGCTGCAGTGGACACCGCTGATGGTCGCCACGCCGCTGTTCTGGGCCAACATCGTGGTCTTCGTCGGCAACGGCATGTGGGGTGGCGTCGCCGACAAGTGGGGGCGCCGGCCTGCCATCTTCCTGCCCGCCCTCATTGGCATTATCGTCACGCCGCTTTATCTGTGGACCGAGGACCCGACTCTGATCGTCGGTGGCTTCATCCTGCAGGGCATCTTCGGCGGTGCGATCTACGGCCAGAATCCGAGCTACCTCTGCGAGCGCTTCCCGACCGAGGTGCGGGCGACGGCTTCAGGCTTCGTCTACCACCAGGGTGCCATCTGGGGCGGCCTGGTCGCGCCGGTCCTGACCTATTTCGCCGTCGAGATGAAGATGGGCTTCGCCATGCCCATGATGATCAGCACCGCGTTGTTCCTGGTGCTGGTCGTTGTCTTCGTGCTGATGGGGCCGGAGACCAAGGGCAAGGTGCTCACCGCTGACCTGGAAACGCTGAAGGCGGCGGATTGAGCCAGGGTCTTTCCGACGGCGATTGAATCGAGTCTCCTCCTCAGCTTCGCTGGGGAGGAGAAGAAGGCATGTGCGAGAGGGACAGGACTGAAACGAAAAGAGCGCCTCCGCGGAGGCGCTCTTTCTATTCAAAGGCTCAAGTTCTCCGGGTCAGCGTCTCCACCAACCGCGCTTGGGCTTCTCCGGCGGAACATCGGCTACCGGGATCACCGGAACGACGGGAGCCGGTGGCGGCTCGGGCGCCTGCATCGTGACCGGCTCGGAGGCCGGCGGCGGCATGTAGGGCGCTGCCGACGGTGGTGCCGATGGCGGCGCAGGCGGCGGCGGAGGCGGCGGCGGAGGCGGGGCCGCCTCCACGTTCACCGGCGGGCCGGGATCGTAGGGCGCGTGTTCGCGCGGAGTGTGCTCGCGCGGGGCCGGCTCGTGCGACGGCGAGGTCGACTCGGACTCCGAAGCCTGTGCGTGATGCGTGGGCGCATCGGAGGCGAACTCCTCCGACGTGTAGTCGCGTTCGCGCGGTGCGTGCTCGCCATTGGGCTCGCCCTCGCCGGGCTCGCGACGCCGGCGGCGACCGCCGCGGCGGCCACGGCGGCGGCGTCGATCGCCATCAGCCTCGCCACCACGGTCGCCGGGTCCGCGATCGTTGGCAGGACGACGATCGCCCTCGGCGCGCACGCCTTCACCTTCAGCCGCTTCGCCGTCCTGGTCATCGCGAGGCAGCTGGTCATGGCCATTCTCGGCCGCGCCATTCGGCGCGCGGTCGTCGGCGGGAAATTCCTCGCCGGCAGCCCGGGGAGGCCGGTCGGCGCCATCGCCGTCGGGGCGATCGCCACGACGGCGGCGCCGGCGGCGGCGGCGGCCGCGTCCATCGCGGCCTTCGCCTTCCTCGCCCTCGGGGCGGCGTTCGCTGCGCTCAGCCGATTCACCGGCGTCGCCCGCCTCACGGTCCTCGACATCGTCGGGCTCGTCACCCAACGGCGCCTCGCGCGCGACCTCGTCGTAGTTGGCACGGGCCAGTTCCTGGGCCGGGCGGTCGCGGTCCTCGCGGCGCGTCCGCACGCGCTCGATCTCGCAATCGGCCGCGTTCAGCTCGTCGTCGGCCTCGACCGCCACCATGAAGCCGTAGCGCTTCTCGATCTCGGAGAGGGTGTGGCGCTTCTGGTTGAGCAGGTAGAGCGCCACCTTCGGCGGCACGCTGACCAGGATCTCGGTCGCCCGGCGGCGGACGCCTTCCTCCTCGATGGCCCTGAGCGCATGCAGCGAGGCCGATTCAATGGAGCGGATGCGGCCGATGCCGGCGCAATGCGGGCAGAGCTCGGTCGAGTGCTCGAGCAGGCTCGGCCGCAGGCGCTGGCGCGACATCTCGAGCAGGCCGAACGCGCTGATGCGGCCGATCTGGATGCGGGCGCGATCGGTGCGCATCGCATCCTTGACCTTGTGCTCGACCTGGCGCTGGTGCCGCGTCTCCTCCATGTCGATGAAGTCGATCACGATCAGGCCGGCGAGATCGCGCAGGCGAACCTGGCGGGCGATTTCCTCGGCCGCCTCGATGTTGGTCCTGAGCGCCGTCTCCTCGATGTTGCGCTCCTTGGTCGAGCGGCCCGAGTTGACGTCGATGGCGACCAGTGCCTCGGTCGGATTGATGACGATGTAGCCGCCGCTGCGCAGCTGCACGGTCGGCGAATGCATGGCGTCGAATTGCGCTTCCACCTGGTAGCGGTGGAAGAGCGGGATCTGCTCCTTGTAGAGCTCGACCTTGTTGGCCTGGTGCGGCACGAGCTGGCGCATGAAGCCGCTGGCGGCCTCGAAGCCCGCTTCGCCCTCGACCAGCACCTGGGCGATGTCGGTGTCGTAGACGTCGCGCAGCGAGCGCTTGATGAGGTCGCCTTCCTCGTAGATCAGCGCCGGCGCGGTGGACCGCATGGTGAGCTCGCGAATCGAATCCCACAGCCGCGACAGGTATTCGTAGTCGCGCTTGATGTCGATGTTGCTGCGCTCGAGGCCTGCGGTGCGCAGGATCACGCCCATGCCCTGCGGCACGTCGAGCTCGCCCAGCATCTCCTTCATCCGCTTGCGGTCGGCGGGGTTGGAGATCTTGCGCGAGATGCCGCCGCCACGACCGGCGTTGGGCATCAGCACGCAGTAGCGGCCGGCCAGCGACAGGTAGGTGGTGAGGGCGGCGCCCTTGTTACCGCGCTCTTCCTTGACGACCTGGACCAGCAGGATCTGCCGGCGCTTGATCACTTCCTGGATCTTGTAGTGCCGGATCGGATTGCGGCGGCGGCGCTCGCGCGTCTCGCGCTCCTCGACCGCATCGTCGCCGCCGAGCGTCTCGACCGTCACGTCCGGCTGCGGCGCCTCGCTGGGATCGGCCGGCGGTGCGGCCGCGTCGAGCACGGGCTGGGCGGCTTTCGCCTCGGGAAGTTCGGCCTGCTCGGCCTCACCCGCGTCGAGTGTTGCCGGCGCCTCGACATATTCCACGACGGCGGGGCCGTCGATTCGGTCGCTTGCGATGGCGGCCGGCTGGGCCTGCGGCTCGGGGGCAGGGGAGTCTGTCGGTGCGGACTCGGGGAGAGTTTCGGCCGGTGGTGCCTCGGCGACGGAGGCATCCGCGACAGGTGCATGGTCGGGGGGCGCATCGTCCGGGGACGCGGCGATGTGGCCGCTCTCATCCGATGGCGTCGTCTCATCGACTGGCGTCGTCTCATCGACGCCATTCTCGGCGACCGGCTCCTCGCGACGCGCGGCGCGGGCGTCGTCGATGTCGGAACGGTCGACGCGACGGCGACGACGCGGCTCGTGATCCTCGTCGGCCTCGGCATGAAGCCGCTGCTGCTCGGCGATCAGCCGTTCGCGGTCGGCGACCGGAATTTGATAGTAGTCGGGATGGATTTCGGAGAAGGCCAGGAAGCCATGGCGGTTGCCGCCATACTCCACGAACGCCGCCTGCAGCGACGGTTCGATGCGAATGACCTTCGCAAGGTAGATGTTGCCCTTGAGGGGCTTGCGGGTCGAGGTTTCGAAATCGAACTCTTCAAGTCTTGTTCCATCGACGACGACCACCCGGGTTTCTTCGGGATGGCTCGCATCAATGAGCATGCGCCTGGCCATAGGCTCGCTCCCGAGGCGTTCGGTCCCAGCCGGCGCGAGCGACCAGCGGCCAAGCCGCCTCTCTGGCGCGAGGGGGACGGAGCGCCATCGACCCGTCGAACGGCCAAACCTAGGCCAAGACGGGGAAGCATCGCGCCGCCGGACCGCAACTGGGTCCTGCCAACCTCGGTGTTCCTGATAGCCACCGCCTGTCTAACAATCCTTTGGCGAACCCACCGCGCCCGTTTTTGCGTTGCAAAAAGGGGCGCCAGCGCTGGCCCGGCTGGGGACTGCCGTCGGAGCGCTGTCCCACAGGGGGCGCTTCGAACGACGGCGACTGCTCGCGAGACGCAACATACGGGGTTCACCGGGGTGCGACAATCAAAAGATTGAGAAACATGAATATTGTCCATTAACTTATTGATAAGACTTGCAATTATGTGGAAAATTGAGTATCCAGTTTAAGATATCGTAAAAATAATAAACTCCCTCTGACATTAAAGTGGCGTTTGCCATGTCCGCCCTCCACCGCCGCGATCTACTTGCCGTGTTGTCCGGCCTGACGGCGTTTGGCCTCGGTACCGTCGATTCCTGGGCAAAGGGGCCGTCACCAAAATCGGTGAAGCCCACGCCGCCGCCCAGGCCGAAGCTGGTCTTCCTCGACCCCGGTCATGGCGGCAAGGATCCCGGGGCGCAGGGCGTTCGCGGCACTAAGGAAAAGGCCGTGGTCATGGCCATTGCCCGCGAACTCCAGCGCGAACTACAGGCCGGCGGCCGCTATCGCGTGATGTTGACGCGCAGCAGCGACAGCTACGTGGCCTTGCGCGAACGCGTTGCGCGGGCCCAGGCGGCCAAGGCCGACCTGTTCCTCTCCCTGCACGCCGATTCGTGCGACAATCCCGACGTCCGCGGCGCTTCGGTCTACACGCTGTCGGAGCAGGCGACCGACCGCGAGACGGCCGCCTTGGCCGCGCGCGAGAACCGCGCCGACGCCGTGGTCGGCGGCATGCGGCTCGCCGACAAGCCGGACATCGTCGCCAGCACCTTGGTGGCGATGGCCCAGCGCGGCACGGTGAATGACTCGCGCCGGTTGGCCGAGACCATCGTGCAGGGTTTCAGCCGCAGCGGCGTTCGCCTGCTGCCGCGCACCCACCGCCAGGCGGGCTTCGCGGTGCTGACCTCGCCCGATATCCCGGCGGCCCTGATCGAATTCGGCTACCTGTCCAACCCGCAGGACGAAAAGCTCCTGACCGTCCGCCAGCACCAGATCGCCCTGGCGCGGGCGCTCCGCGGCTCGGTTGACGCCCATTTTGCGGCCGGCGCCGCCATAAGAAAGGCATAAGTCGCGGCAATTGTCTCCGTTGCTGCCTCGAAAGGCGCCGCGTAGAAGATGACCGTGCTCAATTTCGTCAAGATCATGCTGGCCTTCGCCACGGCCGCCCTCATCGTCGGGACCGGGACCGTGGCGGGCCTGTTTTGGCACTTCAGCCATGGCCTGCCGGACCACAAGCAGCTGGCCGACTACCAGCCGCTCACCGTGTCGCGCCTCTATGCCGCCGACGGCCGGCTGCTCGCCGAATATGCCCGGGAGAAGCGGGTGTTCGTGCCGGTTGCGGCCATGCCCAAGCACGTGATCGAGGCCTTTGTCGCGGCCGAGGACCAGCGCTTCTTCACCCACCCCGGCATCGACTTCATCGGCGTCGTGCGCGCCATGATTTCCAACCTCACCAATCCCGGCAAGCGGCCGGAGGGCGCCTCGGGCCTGACCCAGCAGGTCGCCAAGAACTTCCTGCTGACCAACCAGGCGACGCTGGCGCGCAAGATCCGCGAAGCGATCCTCGCCTTCCGCATCGAGGAGACCTACTCCAAGGAGCGCATCCTCGAGCTCTATCTCAACGAGATCTACCTCGGCTCGGGCAACTACGGTGTGGCGCAGGCGGCGATCAACTACTTCGATAGGTCTCTCGATGAGCTCACGCTGTCGGAGATCGCCTATCTCGCGGCGCTGCCCAAGGCGCCCAACCGCTATCACGTCGTGCGCAACGAAAAGGAAGCATACGCCCGCCGCGACTACGTGCTGAACCGCATGCAGGAGGACGGCTACATCAAGCCGGCCGAGGCCCAGGCCGCCCGCGCGGAGAAGCTGCAGTTGCGCCGCCGCGGCGCCACCGAGACGACGCAGGCCGATTTCTTCGCCGAGGAAGTGCGGCGCAACCTGTTGGCGGCCTATGGCGAGAAGGGCCTCTACGAGGGTGGTCTCACCGTCAGCACGACGCTCGATCCCGCCTACCAGTCGGCCGCCGACACCGCGTTGCGCGACGGTCTGATCGCCTACGACCGACGCCACGGCTGGCGCGGGGCCTATGCCAAGATCCCCGACATGAGCGTGTGGGAGGAGGAGTTCGCCCGCATCGCCCAGCGTCGCCCGCTGTTCGGGCCGGCGGCGTGGCAGCTCGCTGTCGTCAGCAAGGTCGACGCCCAGTCGGTGCAGATCGTCGGACTGCCGGGTGGTGAAGCCAACGGCGAGGGCACGATCCCCTTCGCCGAGATGACCTGGGCGCGGCCGACGCTGGCCGACCAGCGGGTCGGCAACCCGCCGCGGGCGCCGCGCGACGTCGTGAGCGTGGGCGACGTCGTCGTCGTCGAGAAGGTCGAGAAGCCAGCCGGCGCGCCGGCCAACGCCAAGCCCTATCCGCCCAAGACCTACGCGTTGCGCCAGGTGCCCAACGTCGAGGGCGGCGTGGTGATCATGGACACCCAGACCGGCCGTGTGCTCGCCATGTCGGGCGGCTGGGCCTATGGCCGCAGCCAGTTCAACCGCGCCGTCCAGGCCGCGCGCCAGCCCGGCTCGGCTTTCAAGCCGTTCGTTTTCCTGGCGGCGATGGACGCGGGATTCTCGCCGGCCAGCATCGTGCTCGACGGGCCGTTCAGCTACGACCCCGGCCACGGCCAGCCGATCTGGACGCCGAAGAACTACGGCGGCGATTTCCTCGGGCCGGCGACCGTGCGACGCGGCCTCGAACTGTCGCGCAACCTGATGACCGTGCGCATGGCGCAGCAGATCGGCATGAAGCGCGTGGTCGAGGTCGCCAAGGAGTTCGGCGTCACCGACAACATGGGCGCCTACCTGCCGATGGCGATCGGCGCCGGCGAGACGACTCTGCTGCGCATGACCATGGCCTACGCCATGCTGGCCAACGGCGCGCTCGAGATCACGCCCAGCCTCGTCGACCGCGTGCAGGACCGCAACGGCAAGACCATCTATCGCCACGAGCCGCGCGCCTGCCAGGGATGCACCGACGCCGTCGCGTCGGGCGCCAAACCGGCCGCGCCCGAGCTGATCGATTCGCGCAAGCCCTTCCACGACCCGGCCTCGGTCTACCAGGTCGTGAGCATGATGCAGGGCGTCACCGTGCGCGGCACCGCCGGCCGGCTGGCTGCGTTGGGCCGGCCGATCGCCGGCAAGACCGGCACGACCAACGACGCGCGCGACAACTGGTTCCTGGGCTCGACGCCCGACATCACGATCGGCATCTACATCGGCTTCGACGAGCCGCGGAACCTCGGCGCCCAGGAGACAGGCGGCGGCAACGCCGCGCCGATCTACGAGCAGATCGCCAGGGAGATCTTCAAGGGCAAGCCGCCGACGCCGTTCCGCATCCCGCCGGGCCTGCGCATGGTTCGCTTCACCTACGAGGGCGGCACCATCGACGAGGTCTTCAAGCCCGGCACCGAACCCGGTTCGGACGGCTACATGGTGACGCCGCTTGACGGCTCCGCCCCCTATTCCGGTATAGACCCCGCCGGCGGCCCGCAGCAGGCGGGTGGCGCCCGCCGTCCCGGCCTCTCGGGAACGGGCGAGACCTACTGATCTTTTGGACCGCGAGCCTCCGGCTCGCTCATGATCATGAGCGAGCGGGACGAGCGCGGTCCATATGAGGAGTTGTGATGCGCGCTGAAGCCCAGTCGATGGTGAATGAGATCGAGGAGTCGCTGGTGCTCCTGAGGAGGCGTCTTTGACTACGACCAGGCGGTCGTCCGTCTCGACGAGCTGAACGCGCGCGCCGAGGATCCGGCGCTGTGGAACGATCCCAAACAGGCCCAGGCCGTGATGAAGGAGCGCACCCGGCTCGAGGGCGCGATCGCCACCATCAAGCGCCTGCGCGCCGCCATCGACGACAATGTCGGCCTGATCGAGATGGCCGAGTCCGAGAAGGACGAGGCGATGATCGCCGACGCCGAGCGGGCACTGGGCGAGGCGCGGACCGAGGCCGCCAAGGCGCGGCTCGAGACGCTGCTGTCGGGCGAAGCCGATCCCAACAATGCCTATTGCGAGATCAACGCCGGCGCCGGCGGTACCGAGGCCCAGGACTGGGCCGAGATGCTGGCGCGCATGTACACGCGCTGGGCCGAGCGCCGCGGCTTCAAGGTGAGCTGGCTCGAGGAAAGCGCCGGTGAAGAGGCCGGCATCAAGTCCTGCGCCTTCAAGGTCGAGGGACCGAACGCCTACGGCTGGCTGAAGACCGAGAGCGGGGTCCACCGGCTCGTGCGCATCTCGCCGTTCGACGGCAATGCGCGGCGCCAGACCAGCTTCGCCTCGGTCTGGGTCTATCCCGAGGTCGACGACGACATCGAGATCGAGCTTATAGACAAGGACCTGCGGGTCGACACCTACCGCGCCTCGGGCTCGGGCGGCCAGCACGTCAACAAGACCGACTCGGCCGTGCGCATCACGCACATCCCGTCCGGCATCGCCGTCGCCGTGCAGCAGGAACGCTCGCAGCATCAGAACCGTGCCAAGGCGCTGCAGATGCTGAAGGCGCGTCTCTACGAGGTCGAGCTGCAGAAGCGCGAGGCCGAGCGGCTGGAGATCGAGGCCAACAAGACCGACATCGGCTGGGGCCACCAGATCCGCTCCTACGTGCTGCAGCCCTATCAGATGGTGAAGGACCTGCGCACCAACGTGGAACGCTCCGATCCGCAGAAGGTGCTCGACGGCGACCTCGACGAGTTCATGGCGGCGTCGCTGGCGGCGCGCGTGGGCGAGGGCAACGACAGGGCAGAGGCCTAGTGCTCCGCCTCGTCGTCAAGACCTTCGCCTTCGGACTGGCCGGCCTGATCGCGACGCCGATTGCCATGTTCTTCATTGTCCTGATCGCCGCCCATACGTTCGACTCGCGTTGCGGGACGCCGGGTGACTCGGGCGGATGCGAGATGGGGGCAGCGTCGATTGCCATCTTCTCGATGCTTCCCGGCCTCGCTATCGGCGTCGCGATCGCCCTCATCCAGGGTTACAGGAACCGGGCCAAATGACCGGCGACGCGTTCGACAAGCTCCGGACGCGCATCCAGGGCCTGCGCGCCAAGACCATCGACAACGGCTGCACCGAGGGCGAGGCACTGGCGGCGGCGGCCAAGGTGGCCGAACTGCTCGACCGCTACGACCTCTCGCTCACCGATGTCGAAATCCGCGAGGCGCCCTGCGAGCGGCGCGAATATGAGACGCACCGCAAGAAGCGTATCCCGCTCGACGATTGCATCGGGGCGATCGCTGAATTCTGCGACTGCCGCGTCTGGCGCGAGAAGAACCCGGCGGGCGAGGGGCGGTACGTCTTCTTCGGCCTGCGTTCGGATATCGAAGTGGCGCACTACCTGACCGAACTGATCGACGCGGCGGTGCGGTCCGAGCTCGGCCGCTACAAGACCGGCGCGGACTATCAGCGGTTCCGGCACCAGGAACGGCACCTGGCGAATGCGTCCTTTGCCCTCGGCATGGTCGCGTCCATCGCGGACAAGTTGATGGCGATGAAGGCAGGGCGGGACGAGGTGATCAACGGCACCGGACGCGGCCTCGTCGTCCTCAAGGCGGCGGTGGTCGATGCCGAGCTCGAGAAACTCGATCTGAAACTCCGCACGGTGTCCCGGGCCAGCCGGATGGTGTCGCCGATGGCCTACGAAGCCGGCGGAGAAGCGGGCGCGTCGCTGGCCATCAATCCCGGCATTCGACGCGGCTGAGAACCGGCGACTGGTCCGGCCATGCCAGTCGCTCTATAGTTGGAAGATGGTTGCAACGCCGCCCAACGCCGCCCAGTTCATGTCCACCGTGCTCGCGGCCGTGCACGAACTCACGGGCCGCCGGCCGCCGCCCACCTGGACGCACGTGGACAAGGTCCAACGCAAGCTGGGCATCGGGAATACCGATGCCGTCGAGGCAGCGATTCGCCTTGCCGTCGCCAAGGGTTGGATGAGATCCGACGGCGATCCGGCCACGTCGGTGACGCTCACGGTCGATGGCCTCAAACTGCTGGCGCCTCGTCCGTGATCTGAGAGCATGTTGTAAGGGGGAGAAAAATGTCGTTCACGAAATTCGGATGCACGCTCGTTCTTGCCGCTGGCTTCGGCCTCGCGGCGGCCAACGCCCAGCAGGGCAATTCGATCTCCGTCCAGGTAAGCGGGCTGCGCAACAACAACGGCGATGTGCGCTGCGGCCTCTACAACTCTGCCGCGACCTTTCCCAAGAGCGGCCAGGAGTTCAAGGGCGTGGTGGCGCCGATCTCCGGCCAGCATGCGACCTGCACCTTCACCGACGTGGCGCCGGGCGTTTACGCCGTGGCGTTTTTCCATGCCGAGAAGGGCGAGACCAAGATGAGGACCGGCTTCTTCGGCCAGCCCGAGGAAGGTTACGGCTTCTCGCGCGACGCCAAGGGCAGCATGGGGCCGCCGGCCTTCAACGCCGCTGCCTATTCCTACGCGGGCGGCGCCACGAGCTGGCCGGTGACGATCACCTATCCTTAAGGCGGCTAGGCCACAGTGGCCGACCGGACCATGTCGGCGCATTTCTCGCCGATCATGATCGACGGCGCATTGGTGTTGCCGGCGACGATGCTCGGCATGATCGAGGCATCGGCGACACGCAGGCCGGCGATGCCGTGGACCCGGAGCTGCGGGTCGACGACGTCGTCGCTGCCGTGGCCCATGCGGCAGGTGCCGACCGGGTGAAGGTTCGAGACGCCGTTGGCGCGGATGAAGGCTTTTAGGTCGGCCTCGGCGGTGACGTCGGCGCCGGGCATGATCTCTTCCATGACAAAGGGCTTTAGCGCGGGCTGACGGACGATCTCTCGGCAGATGCGTGTACCCTCGATCAGCGCCTGCCAGTCGTAGGCGCTCTTCAGGAAGTTGAAGCGGATCTCGGGCGCGGCCAGCGGGTCGGGCGATTTCAGCCGCACCGTGCCGCGGCCGTCGGGCTTCAGATGCACGGGGCTCAGGCTGAACGCCGAGAAGGGCTGCGGAATGACGCCGGCGCGGGTCCGTTCCTTGACCGCCCAGGCGAACATGTTGATCTGCAAGTCGGGCCGCTCCAGCCGCCGGTCGCTCCTCATGAAAGCGCCGACATAGAGGCCCATGCTGGCGAGCGGACCGGTTCGGCCGAACACATAGCGCATCCCGGCCAGGATCTGGCGCGGGAAGGAGATCGCGATGTCGTTCATGGTGACGGCCTGGCTGCAGCGATAGGCGACGTAGGTGTTGAAATGGTCGTGCAGGTGGCTGCCAACGCCCGGCATGTCCTTCACCACCGTGATGCCGTGTTGCTGCAGGTGTGCCGCCGGGCCGAGGCCGGACAGCATCAGGAGCTGCGGCGATCCGTAGACGCCGCCCGAGACGATGACCTCGCGCGTTGCTTTCGCGGTCTGCAGGCCGGCGGGCGTGCGATACTCGACGCCGACGGCGCGGCCGTTCTCGATCAGCACCCGGGTGGCGTGCGCCGACGTCGCGATCGTGAGGTTCTTGCGCTGCTTGGCGTCCTTGAGATAGGCGCGCGCCGACGACCAGCGCCGGGCCTTGCCGCTGATCGTGGTCTGGTAGTAGCCGACGCCTTCCTGCTGCGCGCCGTTGAAGTCGGGGTTGGAAGGGATGCCGGCCTGCACGGCGGCGTCGTGCAGCGCCTTGGCGAGCGGCGGCTGCCAGCGATGGTCGGTGACTTTTAGCGGCCCGCCGCTGCCGTGGAAGTCGTCGGGCCCGCGCGCATTGTCCTCGGCGCGCTTGAAGTAGGGCAGGACCGAGTCGTAGTCCCAACCCTCGCAGCCGCGCTGGCGCCATTCGTCGTAGTCGCCGGCATTGCCGCGCATATAAACCATGCCGTTGATCGAGCTGGTGCCGCCCAGCACCTTGCCGCGCGGCTGGTACATGATGCGGTTGTTGAGCTCGGGCTCGGGCTCGCTGTCGAACATCCAGTTGACCTTCGGATTGGTGAAGGTCTTGTGGTAGCCGAGGGGCACGTGGATCCAGGGATAGGAGTCCTTGGGTCCGGCCTCGAGCAGCAGCACGCGGAAACGGCCGTCCTCGCTCAGGCGGCCGGCGACGGCACAGCCGGCCGAACCCGCGCCGGTCACGATGAAATCGTAGGAAGCCTCACCTTGCATTCCGCCCTCGCTCTTTTGTCCGAGCGTAGAGTGATTCGACCTGGCGTGCTAGAAAAGCTCCATGAAAATCAAGCTCCTCGGCCGCACCGGCGTCTCCGTCTCCGAACTCTGCTTCGGCACCATGTCATTCGGCGGCGATGCCGATGAAGCAACGTCGGCCGCGATGTACAAGGCGGTGCGCGATGCCGGCGTCAACTTCTTCGACTGCGCCGACGAGTACAACAAGGGCAAGTCCGAGGAGATCCTCGGCCGCCTGGCGAAAGGCGACCGCGACAACCTCGTCCTCACCACCAAGTGCTTCAGTCCGCAGAGCGATGACATCAACGCGCGCGGCAGCTCCCGCCGCCACGTGGTGCGCGCGGTGGAGCGGAGTCTCAAGCGCCTGCAGACCGATCGCATCGATGTGCTGTTCCTGCACAAGTTCGATCCCCTGACGCCAATCGAGGAGATGATGCGCGGGCTGGAGGACGTGGTGCGTTCGGGCAAGGTGCTCTATCCGGCCGTCAGCAACTGGTCGGCCTGGCAGACGCAGCGCGCCGTCGACATCCAGGAACGCCACAACTGGGCGCGGCTGCAGGTCGTGCAGCCGATGTACAATCTGGTGAAGCGCCAGGCCGAGGTCGAAATCCTGCCGATGGCCCAGGCCAACGGCATCGGTGTCATCCCCTACAGCCCGGCCGCCGCGGGGCTTCTCTCCGGCAAGTATCTCGGCCAGGCCACCGGTCGCCTGAAGACCAACAAGATGTACGAGGCGCGCTACGGCGAGGCCTGGACCTTCGAGGTCGCGGAGAATTACGTGGCCTTCTGCAAGCAGCAGGGCCTGCACCCGGTCAGCACGGCGATCGCGTGGGTCGGCTCCCATCCCGGGATCACCGCGCCCATCATCGGAGCGCGCAACCTCGACCAGCTGAAGGATTCGCTGGCCTCGGTGAAAGTGAATATGACGCCCGAGCTGCGCGCCGAGATCGCCGAACTGTCGCCCACGCCGCCGCCGGCCACCGACCGGTTGGAGGAGCAGAAGCCTCCTGCGGCGTGAGTAAGCGACGGCTCTAGCGCAGCGGCGAGAACGCCGCCGGCACGGCGAAGGTGTTCTGCATGCGCTGCATCACGACACCTTCGGCGCGCGGCGGCGGCCAGACGCCGGTGCTCACGGCCTGAGCGCGCAGGCGCTCGCGCTCGCCCATGTTCTTGTAGGCCCAGACATGGACCCACTGGTTGAGCGGGCCGATCTCGGTGAAGCCCGCAAAGATCAACGGCGAGAGGGCCGTGCGCGCCGGCAGGCGCGGGCCCCAGTTCTCGATCACCTTGGGGATCGCCCCCACATTGTACGTGTAGGTGCGGAACTCGTAGCAGCTGCCATGCTCGCCAGGCTGGAAGTTGGGCGAGAAGGGCGCGGGGTGGAGGATCTTGGCTTCCATCTCGAGCACGAAGTCGGCGATCTTGGGCGGCCAGACCTTGGTCGCGACGGCCTCGGCGCGGATGCGGTCGCGTTCAGCGGTGCTCTCGTAGGGCCAGATATGGATGATCTGGTTCAGCGTGCCGACTTCGGTCCGCCAGAATCCGGCCAGCGGCGAGAGTTTTAGGCGACCGGGCAGGGCCGTCGCGAAGGCTTCTTCGACCTGGGGAATGGTGCCCGGCTTCATCAGGTAGGTGCGCATTTCGAAGATCATCGCTTACTCCCGCAGGTTCATTCGACGTGGACGAGGTTTCGCATTTTCGTCAAGGGCTGCCTAGAGGGACGGTCGCCGCAACGCGGCGGACTTGTAGCGCAGTCAGGCGTCGGCGGTGACTGGCTTGGTGCTGCCGCAGTGACTGCACCGCGGGCTGGCGACGGTGCGCAGTCCCCGGCAGCCCGGGCAGACTCCCATGTCGAAGCGCGACAGATCCCGCAACGGCCGGTCGGTCGCCGCCGTCGGCGCGTCGAACCAGCCCTGGAGCCATTTGAAGCGCATGCTCACCCTCGATCGCAGACGTCGACCCATACGGCGCTGACCAGCGACGCCAGGCGCGCCGGGCTGATGCGCAGCGCGGAGTTGGTCGAGCCGGCGGCGGGCACGACCTCGTCGAATTCCTTCAGTGAGACGTCGCAGTAGATCGGCAGCGGCGTCGCGAGCCCGAACGGACAGACGCCGCCCACCGGATGGCCGGTCAAAGCCGCCACCTCATCGGCACCCAGCATACGGGGCTTGCCGCCCAGCACGTCCTTGATCTTACGGTTGTTCAGCCGCGCATCGCCCGACGTCACGATCAGCAATGTCCGATCCTTGATCCGGAGCGAGAGCGTCTTGGCAATCTGCGCCGGCGCCACGCCATGGCCCTTGGCCGCCATCTCGACCGTGGCGGTGCTGGCGTCGAGCTCGACGACGCTGATGTCGGGGGCATGCGCCGCCAGGAACGCGCGCACGGTTTCTACGGTCATGTCACGGCAACCTTGAACGGAAGGGCAGGGCAACCTAGCGTCGCGCCGCGTCTTCTGGAAGGCGCGAGGGAGAGACATTTCCGATGAACGAGCAGTGGATGGCGACGGCCTACACGATTTCGACCTGGATCTTGCCGGCGATCCTCGCGATCACCCTCCACGAGGCGGCGCACGGTCTTGTCGCCTACCGCTGCGGTGACCCGACGGCCCGGCAGCTCGGCCGCGTCACGCTCAATCCCCTGAAGCACATCGATCCTTTCGGCACGATCGTGTTGCCAGGCCTGCTCCTGCTGCTGCGGGTGCCTTTCGTCTTCGGCTACGCCAAGCCCGTGCCGGTGAATTTCGCGGCGCTCGGCAATCCCCGCCGCGACATGATCTGGGTCGCTGCGGCCGGACCTGCCACGAACATCCTGATGGCGGTGGTGGCGGGGCTGCTGGCGCATCTCGTCGTTTATCTGCCGGCAGCCGCGGGGCAATGGAGCCTGCTCAACCTCGAGAACGCGATCATGATCAACGTCGTGCTCGCCATCTTCAACATGATCCCCCTGCCGCCACTGGACGGCGGCCGCGTCGCCGTCGGGCTGCTGCCGGATGTCCTGGCCGCACCCCTGGCCCGGCTCGAGCCGTTCGGCATGGCCATTCTCCTCGGCCTGCTGTTCATCCTGCCGATGGTCGGTGACCAGCTCGGCCGGAACCTGGACGTCGTGGGGTGGCTGCTCACGCGCCCCGTCGGTGTCACGATCGAATTCATTATCCGAATGACCGGCAACGCCTGAGCATGTGACCATCCACCGCCCTGGAGCCCAAACATCTTCAACCTCTACCTCGCCCTTGGCGCCATGACGGTGCAGCAGGCCTTCGCGACGCTGGGGCGTTCGACGGTGCCGCTGATCGCCGCCGCCATCGTCCTCGATCTCGCCGTCGATCCGGCACTGGTCGGCGTCTATCTCGCCATCGGCTCGGTCGCGGGCTTCATCACCACGATGGGCTGCGGCGGCTTCATCCTGCGCTACGGGGCGCTGCGCATGACGCAGGTCGGCATGCTGGGCCTCGGCGCCGGCCTCGCCGTCACCACCGCGGGGTGGCTGCCGCTGTTCGCCTTGGGCGCCTTCGTGGGTGGCCTCGGCCAGGCGCTGTCGACGCCGTCGAGCTCGCACCTGCTCGGCCGGCTCTCCCCCAGGCACCTTGCGCCGTTGATGTTCTCGATCAAGCAGACCGGCGTGCCGGCCGGGCTGATGCTGGCGGGAGTCGTGGCCCCGGCGTTGGTGGTGGCCGGCGGCTGGCGGCTGGCGTTGCTGGTCATCGCCGGCCTCTGCCTGCTCACGGTTGCCGCCCTTCAGCCGCTCCGGGCGCGCTTCGATACCGACCGCAATCCTGCCCAGCCGCTGTCGCCGGCTGACATCCGCGCCAACGTCGCCGGCGTCCTGCGCGATCCGGCGCTGCGCGCCATGTGCGTGGCGATGTTCAGCTTCGTCGGCCTGCAGTCGCTCTTCACCGGCTTCTTCGTGCTCTATCTCGTGCGCGGGCTGGGCTACGACCTCGAGCGCGCCGGGCTGGTGTTCGCCATCGCCGTTGGCGTGGCGGTACCGGCCCGCATCTTCTGGGGCTGGCTCGCCTCGCGCCTGGTGAAGCCCGCGACCCTGCTGGCGCTGCTCGGCATCGCCATGGCCATCGCCGCGACGCTGGCCGCGGTCATCGATCCCGCCTGGCCGACCTCGGCCGCCACCGCCATAGCCATTGCCTTCAGCGTGACGGCGGTGAGCTGGCACGGCGTGCTGCTGGCCGAGGTGGCGCGGCTCTCGCCGCCCGGCCGCATCGGCGCCACGACCGGTGCGGTGCTGGCCTTCGGCGATGCGGGCTCGCTGGTCCTGCCGCTTCTGTTCAGCGCGGCGCTGTCGCTCACCGGCGGCTACGCCAGCGGCTTCCTGATCGGTGGTGCCCTGGCGCTGGCGGTCGGCGTTCTTGGCCTGTGGCGGCGGGTCAATCGCGGCGCCTGAGCCTGTTCCGCCGGCCGGCACTGTGTTAATACATGGCACCTGCGGATTGCGTCGGGCGGCCTCTGCTTTGATCAGTCTTTCGAACTTTTTCGCCCTGGGCGTCGATCCCTCGCTGGCCTTGCCGGCGAAGTACAACTACACGCTCGTCCTGCTGTCGTACTTGGTCGCAGCCCTCGGCGGCTATGCCTTCCTCCAGTTCGCCACCCGGATTGCCGAGCTGCGCGATCTCGGCCTGAGGTTCGGCTGGCTCGCCATCGGCGCCATCGCGATGGGCGGCGGCATCTGGGCGATGCACTTCATCGGCATGCTGGCCCACGTCCTGCCGATCCCGGTCTCCTACGATCCCTGGATCACGGCGGTGTCGATCGTGCCGGCGATCCTGGCGGCGGCCATCGCCCTGCACGTCGTCGCGCGACCGGTGGTGAGCACCAGCCGGCTGCTGGTCGGCGGCACGTTGATGGGGGCGGGCATCGGGGCGATGCATTACACCGGCATGTCGGCGCTGGAACTCAACGCCCTCGTTCGCTACGACCCGGCTCTGTTCGCGGCCTCTCTCGTCGTCGCCGTCGGACTCGCCATCCTGGCGCTTCAGGCTTGGCACTGGCTCAACAAGGCGCCGTCCACCCGGTTCAGCCGGGCTCAGGAAGTGGTGGGCGCGCTGATCCTGGGCCTCGCCGTGACCGCGATGCACTACACGGCAATGGCGTCGACCTATTGCTTTGCCACGGCCGGTCAGGGCCGCAGCGCGCCCGCCATCGATCAATCGGTCTTTGCCGCGGTCATCGCCCTGATCGCCTCCCTGGTCCTGGTGATGGCCATCGTCGCCGTGATCTTCGACCGGCGCGTCGCGCTGGAAGCGAGCATGCGCGAAAAGGTGATGGACAGCCATCGGCAGACGAGCGAGCAGCTTTTCCAGTCGCAGAAGATGGAAGCGGTCGGCCAGCTCACGGGCGGCGTGGCGCACGATTTCAACAACATCCTGACGATCGTGCTCGCCAACGCCGACGCTCTGCTCGATGACGAGCGCATGCCGCCCGAAGTCACCAAGCGGGCGCAACGGATCTGGGACGCCGGGCAGAAGGCCGCGGCCTTGACGCGCCAGCTGCTGGCTTTCTCCCGCAAGCAGGTGCTGAAGCCGGAAAAATCCGACCTGAACGATCTCGTGTCGACGACGGGCCAGCTGTTGCGGCGCACGCTGGGCGAGCACGTCATCGTGCAGACCGTCGCCGCGCCCGAGCTCTGGTCGGTCGACGTCGACCGCGCCCAGGTCGAGGCCTCGCTGATCAATCTCTGCATCAATGCGCGCGACGCCATGCCCAGGGGTGGCCGCAGGGTCATCGAGACGAAGAATGTCACGCTCGATCGCCACTACGTCGCGCGCCAGGAGGACGAGGACCTGGTGCCCGGCGACTACGCGATGCTGTCCGTCACCGATAGCGGTTCCGGCATGCCGCCCGAGGTGCTGAGGCGGGTCTTCGAGCCGTTCTTTACCACCAAGGAGGTCGGCAAGGGCACCGGCCTCGGCCTCAGCATGGTCTACGGCTTTATCAGGCAATCGAACGGCCATATCGCGATCAGCAGCGAAGTCGGCCACGGAACCACGGTGCGGATGTATTTTCCGCGCGGCGAACAGGCCGCGGCGGCGGCCGCGCCTTCCCGCAGGAGGGCTCTGCCGGGCGGCAGCGAGCGCATTCTCGTCGTCGAGGACGAGGAATCGGTTCGCGCCGTCATCGGCGAGCAGCTGCAGAGCCTCGGCTACGAGGTGAGGCAGGCCGGCAATGCCGAGCAGGCGCTTGCGGAGCTGCGCGCCGGGCGGTTCGACCTTCTTCTCACCGACGTCGTCATGCCTGGCCGCCTCAACGGCAAGGAACTGTCCGAGGAAGTCGCGCGCCAGTGGCCCGATACGCGCATCGTCTTCATGTCGGGCTATCCGGAAGACGTGCTCACCCACGACGGCCCGTTGGACGGCGGCGTAATACTGATGGCGAAGCCTCACCTCAAGGCCGACCTCGCCAGGATCATTCGTAGTGCGCTCAGCTACAGCGACAGCCCGAGCATCGACCGGCCGGTGACGGTGAGTGAGGCATAGGATTTGTCGCGATTACGAGGGAGTGAGTCATGAGGACCACCAACACGCAGGAGCTACTGCGGCTTTTCGTCGATGACCTGACCGACTGTGCGATCATCGTTCTCGACGTCAACGGCGTCGTCCTTACCTGGAATGCCGGAGCCCGCGCGCTCCTGGGATACACCGCGAAGGAGATCGTCGGCCGGCGGCTTTCCGATCTCTACACGAAATCGGATGCCCTGACCGGTAACTCCAGCGCGTCGTTCAACGATGCCCTGCAGTGGGGGCGCCATGAGACGACAGCTCGCCTTGTCCGCAAGGATGGAACCATGGTCGAGGCCCGGATCGTTCTCAGGCCTCTCTCCGACGCCTGGACGAGGCTCGTCGGTTTCGGAATGCTCGCGCGCCACGTCGATGGGCCGAAGAGCATCGCTGCCGACATCGTCGAGTTGATGCCTGCGAGAGTAGCGCCGCCTCCCGGCAGCACGAAGATCCTGGTCGTCGACGACAACGACGGCGTCCTCGAGGAAGCCGTGGAACAGCTGACCAGCCTCGGCTACGAGGTCGTCTCGGCGGCGAACGGCGCCGCGGCCCTCGAGGTGCTGGAAAAGGAGCCCGATATCGACCTGCTGTTCACCGACGTCGTCATGCCGGGCAGCATCGGCGGTCGCGCCCTGGCCGAAAGGGCAAGACAGATGCGTCCCGGCCTGAAAGTGCTCTTCGCTTCGGGATATTTCGAGGGCGCCCTCGTGGGCAAGGGCGACCTCGAAACCGACGTCAGGTTCCTCACCAAGCCGTACATCAAGCGCGAACTCGCCAAGAAGATCGAGGAGACGCTGAAGTCGGTCTCCTGAGGACAGCGGATCTTCTGACGCGAGCAGTCCGGAAGAAAACGCAAAGGGTGGAGACTTCATGGTCGAGGACAGCAGCACTTTCTGGAAGAGGTCCCGCGTCGAGCTGCGGGCCGCCGGTTTCGAACCGGACGCCGCGGCGAAGACCACCGCCGTGGTCACGATCGCCAGCGCCTGGACCAACGCCCATCGCTGCAACAACCGGGTGCGCACGATCAGTGATCTGCTGATCGAGATCCTAGCCGAACGCGGCGGGCTGGGGCTGGTCGTGGGCGCGCCGGCGGTGTCCGACGCGCTGACTCAAGGGACTCCCACCGCGGGTTACAGTCTGGTGTCGCGCGATGTCGTGGCCGACTGCTTCGAGATCGGTCACTACGCCCATCATGGCGATGCGATGATCGTGATCTCCGGCTGCGACAAGACCGGCGCCGCCGCACTGATGCCGCTGGCGCGAACCAACGCCTTCGGCTTGGTGCTCTATCCCGGCACCAGCTCGCCCGGCCGCGTCTCCTTCGGCGCCTGGGCGGGCAAGGGCAACAACCTCACCATCATGGACTATGTCGAGGGACGGGCCGCCAACGAGGCCGGCCGCATCTCGGGCGAGGAGCTTCTGGAGCTCGAGCGCAACGTGATGCCGGGCAGCGGCACCTGCGGCGCCATGTTCACCGCCAACACCATGAGCACGCTGGCCGAAGCGATCGGCATGATGCTGCCGCGTGGCGCCTCGCATCCGGCAGACTACGATGCCAAGAGCGACATCCACGCCGACGTCCGCGCCCAGGCGCGCGCCTCGGTCGAGGCGCTCTATCGCCTGATAGAGAGGGGGCTGCGGCCGCGCGACATCATGACGGAGCGCGCCTTCGAGAATGCCATCACCACGGTCTATGCCATGGGCGGCTCGACCAACATGTATCTCCACCTGCTCGCCATCGCGCGCGAGGCGCAGGTGCCGATCGGCATAGAACGCATCCAGCAGGTGGGCGAGCGCGTTCCGCTGATCGCCAACCTGCAGCCGCACGGGCCCTATGCCATGGCGAGCCTGCATGCGATCGGCGGCGTGCCGGTGGTGATGAAGGAGCTGCTGCGGGCAGGCCTGCTGCATGGCGACGTGATGACCGTCACCGGCAAGACGCTGGCGGAAAACCTCGAAGCGGTGCCGACACTGGAGAAGATCGGCCGCCAGGACGTCGTCGTGCCGGTCGTCAAGCCCGTCGCGTTACCCAACAATCACATCAGCGTGCTCAAGGGCAATCTCGCGCCGGAGAGTTGCCTCCTGAAGCTCAGCGGCAAGACCCTAGAGAAGGGCGAGTTCCGCGGCACCGCCAAGGTCTTCGAATCGGAGGCCGACACCATGAAGGCGATCCGTGCCGGCGCAATCGTGCCCGGCACCGTCATCGTGGTGCGCAACGTGGGGCCCGTGGGCGGCCCCGGCATGCCCGAGATGGTGATGCTCACCATCCAGCTCCAGGGACGCGGCCTCGGCGAGGACGTGGCGCTGATCACCGACGGCCGCTTCTCGGGCGTAAGTCACGGAATCCTGATCGGCCATATCTCGCCCGAAGCCGCCCGCGGCGGCCCGATTGCGGCGGTGCGCGACGGCGACACCATCGTGATCGATCCCGGCAAGCGGACGCTCAATCTTGAAATCTCCGACGCGGAACTCGCCAGCCGCATAGCCGAGTGGCGAGCCCCCGCGGCCGGCCATGTGCGGCCGGGGTCGGTGCACGACAAGTACATCCGGCTGGTATCGTCGGCACATCACGGCTGCGTGGTGTAACGAAGCCTCTGCTCGCGATCAGGCGGTGTAGAGCCGCAGCACGCCATAGGCCACGGTACCGCCGAGCATCACGGCGGCAATGATCGTCAGGGCGACGAGTTGGGCACGGTTCATGGGCTCATTCCGCCGGTTTTGGCTGTTCCACGGATCGCAGCTTCTGGCTGAGGAGCACGCCGCCCAGGAGCGCGAGGCCGATCACGTCGGTCATGACATTGGGGTCTATCAGCAGCAGCGCCGCTGCCAGAAGGAACAGCCTCTCGAACCAGAGCGCCGTTCGGAGGAGGTAGCCCTCCATCGCGGCGGCCAGCGCCACAACACCGATCGAGCCGGTCACCACTGCCAGCAGGATTTCGTTCCACGGCCCCGAGAACAGCAGGGACGGATTGAAGACGAAGAAGAACGGCACGATGAATCCGGCGGCCGCAAACTTCATCGCCTGCAGGCCCGATCCCCACAGGCTGGCTCCGCCGATCGAGGCCGCGGCATAGACGGCCAGCGCGACCGGCGGCGTCACCGCCGAGAGGCAGGAGAAATAGAACGCGAACATGTGGGCGGCCATGGGATCGACGCCGAGCTTGATGATCGCCGGCACCAGCAGCGCCGCCTGCATGATGTAGGCCGGGGTCGTCGGCATCCCCATGCCGAGGATGATGCCGGCCACCATCGTGATCAGCAGCGCCAGCAGCAGGTAGCCATAGGTGAAGTCGATCAGGAAGGCGGTGAAGCGCAACGCCAGGCCGGTCTGGAGCACGATGCCGATCACGATGCCGGCGCTGGCGCAGGCCATGGCGACCGGCACGGTGTGGATGGCGCCGTCGCGCAGCGCCTCGAGGCAGGCCCGGGGACCCAACCCCGTGGCGGGCCGCAGCCAGGAAATCACGACCAGCGCCCCGGTGGCGATGATCGCGCCGTAGGTCGGCGTGAAGCCCATGAATAGCAGCGCCAGCAGCACGATCACCGGCAGGAACAGGTGCGCCTGCTTGACCATGATCTCGCCGAGGATCGGCAGCTCCTCGCGCGGCAGGCCCTTCAGGCCCGAGCGCACCGCGTTGAAATGGATCGCCGCGAACAGCGCACCGTAATAGAACAGCGCCGGGATCGCCGCGGCGATCATGACCTGGGTGTAGCTGGCGCCCAGGAACTCGGCCATGACGAAGGCCGCCGCGCCCATGATCGGCGGCATGATCTGACCGCCCGTCGAGGCCACCGCCTCGATTGCTGCGGCCGCTTCCGGCTTGAAGCCGGTCTTCTTCATCATTGGAATGGTCAACCACCCGTCGACCATCACGTTGGCGACCGCCGATCCCGAGATGGTGCCGAACAGGCTGGACGACACGACGGCCACTTTGCCAGGGCCGCCGCGTGCGCCGCCGGCAATGGCGTTGGCGAAGTTCATGAAGAACTGGCCGGCGCCCGATCTCTCGAGAAAGGTGCCGAAGATGATGAACAGAATGACATAGGTACCGGCGACCGTCAGTGGCACCCCGAACACCCCTTCGGTCGTGAACCAGCTCTGGTCTATCGTGATCTCGGCGGTGAGACCACGATGATACAGGAAACCGAACAGCCATTGCCCGGCGAGCGCATACACGAGGAAGACGATCGCAACGATCGGCAGCGACGCCCCGATCGTGCGTCGCGTCGCCTCCAGCACCAGCAGCATCCCGACGGTGCCCACCAGCATGTCTATCGCCGTGAGCGGATGGGCGGTGGGGAAGCGGTTCACGATGTAGTCGTAGTTCACGAACATGTAGCCGATGCAGGCGATCGAAAGGCCCGCCAGCCCGAGGTCGGACCACGGCACGCGCTCCGGCGTCGTGCCCGCGCGAGCTGGCCACACCAGGAACGACAGCACGAGGCTGAAGGCCAGCGTGATGAACAGCAGCGCGTGCTGGTCGGGGGCGTAGATCGTCAGCCGTGCGTAGACGTGGTAGACGGACATCGCCACCGCCACCGCGCCGACGACCAGGCCTGAATAGCCGACGAGTTTGCGCATCCCGGCTGCCCGCTACTTCTTGAGCAGGCCGGCTTCGCGATAGTACTTCTCGGCGCCTGGGTGATAGGGCATGCCGAAATTCTGCGACATCTCGGCGGGGGTGATGCCCTTCATGGTCTTCACGATGTTGGCGAAGTCGTCCCGCCCTTCGATGATCGCCTTCGTGATCTTGTAGACGGTTTCCGGCGAGGTGCGCGACGAGGCCATCAGGACGGTCGGCGACTGGAAGGTGAGGACTTCCTGGGCGATACCCTGTTCCTTGTAGGTGTCGGCCTTGACCGTATGGCGGACGAAGCCTGCGTTGAGTTTTTTCAGCTCGGCGAATTCGGCGTCGCTTACCTGGATCATCCTGAGCTGCATCGCCGAGCCGAGATCCAGGACGAACGAGGCGGGCACCACCGTGAACCAGCCGCTCGCCATCGCCTGCCGGTTCTTCACGGCTTCAGCGTTCGACGACACAGGGCCGTAGCTCTTCGGCCCGAGGTCGGCGAGCGTCATGTCGTTGACCTTAAGCAGATACTCCCACCCGGCAGCCAGGCTGGTGTTGCCGCGCGCCGGCAATGCCACCGGCTTGCCCTTGAGGTCCTTGATGCTCTTGATGTCGCTGCTGGCGGGCACGACGAGTTGCCAGACGTTGGGATAGAAGTTGGCGACGAAGAGGGCCTTGTCGGTCGGCTTGCCGGCGAACTGGCCCTGGCCGCCGCGTGCGTCGGCCACGACAGTGGTCATCGACCAGCCGAGATCGGCCTTGTCGTTGCGGATCTTCTCGATGTTCACCAGGGCCGCGCCCGGTTCGACCGCGATGTTCAGCGTGGGAACCCGGGAATTGACGACCTGCGACACCGTCGCGGCAAGCGGCGTCCAGCTGCCGCCCGTCGGGCCAGCACTGAATATCACCTCGGTCTTCGTTTGGGCCTGGGCAAGGTTCGTTGCAGCGAATACCAGCGCTGCAGCAAACAGAACACGCTTGACGCAACTCGGACTCGCGATCACGACCGGCATTGTTGCCTCCCTGGAGTCGCACTGTCCTCGCCGTTTCGACGCGCCGGGAAGTGCGTTTCTTTTGCTTGGCTAGAAAGTTACCGGCCAGGCAGGGAAGCTGTCAAACGGGATGGTCCGGTCGCGTCTCTGGCTTGAACGCGGAGTCTCCGCCCTTTAGCCTCGCCACCAATCGAGTAGGAGGAAGTTCATGCCGACAATCGACGTCCAGGTTCACTGCTACGAGCGCAATCACCCCGGCCGCCCGTGGCATGCGGTTCTCGCGGGACCGCCGGAGGTCACGGCCGCCGACATGATCAAGGCCATGGACGAAGTCGGCGTCGACGGCGCGCTGCTGGTTTCGGTCTATACGATGTACCGCTGGGACGCGAGCTACGCGGTAGCGGTGCAGAGGGCGCATCCCGGCCGCTTCGGCGTCATCAAGCCCGTCAATGCCAACGATCCCAAGGTCGAGGACACGATCGCGGAGTGGGCGGCGATGGACGGCACGGTGGCCATCCGCATCATGATGACGCCCGAGATCTCGACCGATGCCGCCGACCCCGGCATCAACCGGGTCCTGGCCGCTGCGGCCAAGCACGACCTGCCGGTCAACCTGCTGGCGCGCGGCCGCCTCGAGCAGGTGGGCGAGCTCGCCAAGCGCAACCCCAACACCACCTTGGTGATCGACCACCTCGGCCTGGAGCAGCCCTTCGTACCGCCGGCGCCGAAGCAGCCGTGGATCGAACTGCCCAAGCTGCTGGCGCTGGCGCCCCATCCGAACATCATGGTGAAGATCAGCGGCGCCTGCACGCTCAGCCACGAGAAGTATCCATTCCGCGACATCTGGGATCCGCTCGAAAGCATCTTCGAGGCCTTCGGTCTTGGCCGCTGCATGTGGGGTACCGACTGGACGCGCGCCGTCAACCTGCTCACCTACAAGGAAGGCGTCGAGTCGTTCCGCGTTACCGACCGCCTGTCGGACAGCGAGCGTGCAGTGCTGATGGGTGGGTCCTTGCAGAAGATCTACGGTTGGTCGCCGAAGAAGGGTTAATCATCGCTGGAGGCGCGCCACTCTGTGGCGCGTCTTCTCATGCTCATTTGGACCGCGCACATCTTGCGCGCTCATGATCATGAGCGCGCAAGATGTGCGCGGTCCGGAAGATATGAGTGCTCCCAGCTAAGGCCCGCGGCTTGCCGAAGGTCGTGATGCGATCGACATCACAGACAAACGGCACGCGTTTTTCGTCAATGGCGGAATCGCACAGGCCATAGGGCGTCGGGTTGCCCGCATGTTTCGCCCAGATCTTGTCGAGCTGTTCGGTCACGCGCGTGCGCGGCGGCCCGCGGGCTTCGCGCCCACCAGGACGGCGGCGATCACGCAGGGCGTTTTGGTCCGCACGCTCCAGGAGTGATTGGTGCCTCTCTGGATCAGGACGTCGCCCTGTTTCAGGAGCTTCTCGCTCTTGTCCAGGATCGCGTAGATCTCGCCTTTCAGCACGATGATGTAATCGACGGTCGCCGTGGCGTGCATCATGGGATCGCTCGACGCGTGATCCGGTGCGGCTCCGGCGCCTATCGAGGCGAAGGCTGCCTGGGCGTTGGCCTTCTTGCGCCACGCGGTATCGGGCGGAAATTCGACGATGCGCAGGATGGTGCCGTTCTCCGGCGGCTCGAGCTTGATCTTTCCCGTCGCCGCGTCCCTGTTGCCGCCGTTGGAGGCGGGCGACGTTGTCGTGCGCCAAAGATCGGTCAAGGCGACGCCGGGCATCGATTTCATTTCGAGAATGTTGGGCGCCTTTCCGTCGGCGACGAAGACCGACTTGCCGTTCCGGTCGTGTCCGGTAACGACCCGGCGAATGCGTTGGACCATGCCACTCTCCCGTTTTGATAGATTTACGGCTTGCCGAAGGTCGCGATGCGATCGACATCGCAGACGAACAGCACGCGTTTTTCGTCGATGGCGGGGTCGCGCAGCCCATAGGGCGGCGGGTTGCCGGTGTATTTCGTCCAGATCTTGTCGAGCTGCTGGGTGATGCGCTCGCCGCCCGGCTCCCATTCATGCTCTTCGCGCGCCACCGTGCATTTGAGCTGGACCCAGTGGTAGGCATTGTCGGGATTGACGATCAGGATCGTGAGCTTTGGATTCTTGCGGATCCAGTCGCACTTCGCGCGGTGCAAGGCAGTATTCACCAGCACCTGGTCGCCCTCGTAGTCGAACCACATCGGCGTCATGCCGATCCGGCCGTCCGGCGTGAGCAGGCCCAGGGTGACGGTGATCGGCCGGTCGAGCAGTGCCTTGTAGATCGGATCCAGGTCGGACAGGCCCTTGATCTTGACCCGGTCGCCGACGGCGAACTGGCCGGCCTGCAAGCCGCCGGCGACGTCCTTGAATTTCGCTACGGTGATCGTGCTCGTCATGTTCCCTCCCGAATCGACATTTCCGGTTGAACCGACCTGTAGCCACGCCCAGTATTGATGGCAGCGCATTATTATCTGCCACCAGATGGAGGAAACAATGCCGTCCGTCACCGCCAAGAAGAAGTCCCCGCAGACCACGTCCGGCCAGAAGGTCGCCCACGCCCGCGCCAGCGAACCCGTGCTGGTCAAGGGACGGCGCGACTTCTTCAAGTATCGCGACCTTGGCGTCGCCGACGCCAGCGCCGGCGCGCTGCGCGCCCAGGTGATGAGTTCGAGCCAGGGCATGAGCCGGCCGACCGGCTGGCACTATCATGAGTGCGACGGCCAGTTCATCTACATGATCAAGGGCTGGGTCGATCTGGAGTTCGAGGACGGAAAGACCCTCCGCGTGGAGGAGGGCGACTCGCTCTTCATCCCCGGATACATGCGCCACAACGAAATCCGCACCGCGGAGGCGATGGAGATCCTGGAAGTCTCGTCGCCCGGTGTGATGGGCACCACGCCCTGCGAGCCGCCGGCCGGGTTCAAGACCTGAGGGCAGGCCACTTGACAGGAAACCGTCCGTTTCCTATATTTCCTGTCGAGGGAGTCTGTCTTGTGAGTAGGCAGTCGCCGGAACGGAAAAGGCGATTCCGGTTTTGCACGCTTCTGCCGCGCATTTGATGGCGCAAGGCGTCGGGCGAAAGACCAAGTCGATCAAGGGCTTGAAAGCCGTTCCGTGGGACTCTCGACCTCCACGGGTCGTGGAGGTCGGTAACGCCATCTAGGTGAATGAGGGGGAGCGACCAGGACCATGAAAATCGGCGCGGTGATGTTCTTCACGACGGACTCCATGCAGCCCGCGCCGCTCGGGCGGGCGCTGGAGGAGCGCGGCTTCGAATCGCTGTGGGTGCCCGAGCACACGCATATCCCCTCGTCGCGCAAGTCGGCCTATCCGGCGGGCGGTGGCCTGATCCGGCCCTATTACGAGATCATGGATCCGTTCCTGGCGCTCAACACCGCCGCTGCAGTGACGAGCAAGCTCAAGGTCGGCACCGGCATCGCGCTGGTGATCCAGCGCGACCCGATCGTCACGGCCAAGATGGTTTCCACGCTTGACCAGCTCTCGGGCGGCCGCTTCCTGTTCGGCGTCGGCAACGGCTGGAACCAGGACGAGATCGAGAACCACGGCACGGTCTTCAAGACGCGCCACAAGCTGGCGCGCGAGCGCATCGAGGCGATGAAGACGATCTGGACCGAGGAGGAGCCCGAGTATCACGGCGAGTTCGTGAACTTCGACAAGATGAAGCAGTGGCC